>Ga0208564_1000074_pt1 | contig 90508 bp, 72 predicted proteins | sample AD_UKC073_MetaG_FD_184439 | JGI IMG/M metagenome (GOLD analysis project Ga0208564, IMG submission 184439) | Active sludge microbial communities of municipal wastewater-treating anaerobic digesters from USA - AD_UKC073_MetaG (SPAdes) (version 2) | ecosystem: Engineered > Bioreactor > Anaerobic >... | reverse complement strand
TTATAATATATCACATGTGGAGCAAAAATGCAAGCAAAAAGTTAAAAATAGTTAAAAAAATAAAAAAATGGCCCAAAAAGCCATAAAATTGTTATATGCATTTAAGTACTAACTGGCAAACTCGGGACGAGTATGACGTAATATCCGTCTCCCTCGCCCTGAAAAGCGCTCCAAGCATGAAAGCAGACATTCGGTTTTCCGTTCTTTTTATACGTTCCGATAGCAAATAGCGCGGAAGGGATTCCACAGACAAACTCAAAATGCAGAACACCTCGCATTGGCCTTCCCAGCACACGCGGAAATGCTCTGGTTTTTGTTCGTTTATCGCGATTTTCACAGTGACTTTCCTTTCCTTTATTTGGTTTTTATTCAAAACTATTTTTGTTATAACACTTTCGCCGGTAATTGCAAGCGCGGTTTTATCCGCCCGGCGCGGCGTTTATTTTTTTTTTGCCTTTAACGCATTTATCTTAACATTCATTCAAAAAAATGGTATAATAATATAAATAAAGGAAATGCTGTCATGAGAATATTTTCGTTTTTTAAAAAACCTAAAGAAAAAATAGATATCAAGGTTCCGGAATTTCCGACGAAATTTATCTCCAAAGCAAGCGACGACGAGATATATTACGAGCGAGCCGAATATATTGACGATCGATACAATTTGGATGATTGTTTTGACGTCAAAACGAAAGTTGAGAGGATTTTGGAATCGCTTCGGGCTTTCGACAAAAAAGCGCAAACAATCCTGCACAAGTATTATTTTTTAAAGTTGTTTGCCAAGGTCGCGTCGCGCGACGCCAAGTACAATGAAAAAATGATTACGGTAGACAAGCAGGTCAACCGGATGAAAAAAATATACGACGAGATAAAGAAACGCGCCGACGTCCTTAAATACTTGCCGGAAGAAGGCGATTTTGATTATAACGAGCTCTTTATGAAAATCAACGACTTGTTTGATTTTAGCCGCGCTCTTTTCACCCGGTTAAGCGATATCCAAAAACAATATTATCAAAACCTAAAAATTGCGGCTTACAGCCTTTGCAAGAACAAGACCCACCAAGAACTTGAACAATTGCTTAAAGAAACCAACGAAACGATCCAGCAATATAAGTCTCCCCAGGAGGCCTACGACTTTATTTATTATAACAGCGGCGAACTTATAGTCAATACGGTCAAGGCGCTCGTTGACGTTATCAACGAAAGCGGGATAAAAAACTACATTGACGCTTACCAGTTCCAGTATTTTTTGGCATCGGATGACGTCGTCGCGTTAAGGTTCGCGGAATGGATCGATCTTTTCAATAAACTGCTCTATGTTATCCGGAACACGAACCGTATCGATTATAATTCCGCCCCGCTTTTTAGTCAGTACTATCGCCAATTGGAAACGAGATACATGATTATGTTAATTTACAATGAAATGGGATTAAAACAATGAAAGCGGACCTGCATATCCATACCACGCATTCCGACGGCGCCTACGCCGTCCCGGAGATTCTCGAAATGACCCGCAGGCTCGACTATATCGCTATCACCGATCACGACACTTTCGCGGGAGCCAAGGAAGCGATCGCCCTTTCGCCCGCGAGACCCAAAATAATTTACGGCATCGAGCTTTCGACCGATTATCGCGGCGAGAGCGTGCATCTTCTCGGGTATTTTCCCGACCCGGCCGCGACGGGCGGGTTGGAGGAGAGGCTTTTGGAACAGAGAAAAAACCGCCGCGCCCGCGCCGACGCGATTCGCGATAAATTGAGGAAACTTTTTAACATTGAGATTGATTTTTCCGCGTACGAGGGGACGGAAAGCATTACCCGCGGCACGATCGCGAGCGCGATAATCGAGCGCGGTTACCCCTATACGCGCGAGGAAATTTTTGATAAAATGATCGGCTCCGGTCGTCCGGCTTACATACCGAGCACGAAACTTTCGACTCCTGACGGCATCGAGTTAATCAAGGAAAACGGGGGATTGGTTTTTCTCGCCCATCCGGTTCTCTTACAAAAGATTGAACCGGAAGAAATTATCAGCATGGGCGTCGACGGTATCGAAGCGATATATCCCGCCAATAATAAAGCCGATGAGAAAAAATTTCGCGATCTTGCGCGCGAGTGGCGCGTCCTTATTTCCGGGGGCAGCGATTTTCATCTCTTGGACGACAACATGCACGGAAAGGTGGGAAAAACAACGCTCAGAGGCAAGAATTTGAAAAATTTCCTTCGCGCCTTGGATATATTATGACGAATGTTAGAAAACTCGCCCTGGAGGCGATATACAAAATAATGGCGGAAAAAGCCTACGCCAACCTCACGGTCAACCGGTATTTAAACCGTTATAAACTTGAAGCAAATGATCGCCGGCTGTTTACCAAACTCGTTTACGGCACAGTGGAAAACATCATAAAGCTTGAGTATTTGCTGCGCCCGTTCGTGAAGAAAGAGCCGGACGCGAGAATAAAATACCTGCTCTATTTAAGCTTGTACCAAATCGAATATACCGACATCCCGCCTTTCGCCGCGGTCGACGAAGCGGTAAAAATCGCCAAAGAAAAGAATCGTTTCGCCGCTTCGTTCGTAAACGCCGTGCTGCGTAATTATTTGCGCGGCGGGAAACGGGATTTATCGAATCTTCCTAAAAACGAGTATTTGAGCGTCGAGTACTCGCACCCGCTTTGGCTCGTCGATTTTTTCCTTGACGTCTACGGCTATGAGACGACGGAAAAGATCCTGAAGGAAAACAACGCGAGCCGGCCGCTTTCCGTTCGCGTTAACACTCTTAAGACGACGCTGGGCGATGTGGAAGCGGAATTGAGGAAAGACGGCATCGGTTTCGACCGTATTCCGATCGTCAGTTCGGGCCTCTCCGTGATCGGCGACCTTCACGGGCATCGTTTGCTTCGGGAAGGCAAGTTGGTCTTTCAGGACGGGGCGGCGCAACTCGTCGCCGAGATGATGGCGCCGGATAAGAACGCGAAAATAATCGACTTATGCGCCGGGCCAGGCGGTAAAACCGCTCATCTTTCGGCGCTGATGAATAACGGCGGCTTGATTTACGCGTGCGATATTCACCGTCATAAAATCGAGCTTATGGATAAACTCTTTTACCGCCTGGGCGTGAGGAATGTGAAAACCGCGCTCGCCGACGCGAGGAAAATAGGCGAGATTTTGGACGAGAAGGATTTCGATTATGTCCTCGCCGACGTTCCTTGCTCGGGATTAGGGGCGTTAAGCGACAGGATAGATTTGAAATACCGGATCAACCGGGAGTCGATCGCGGAGCTTATCGACCTGCAAAGGGAGATTCTCGACAAGACCTGGCCTTTGGTCAAGCCCGGCGGTAAATACGTCTATTCCACGTGCACGATTAACCCCGAAGAGAACGAAGCGCAGATCGCCGCGTTTTTGGAGCGGACTCCCTTCGCGCGCGTTATCGCCGAGAGAATGATTTTGCCGTTTGAATACCGCACCGACGGTTTTTACATTTGCATCATGGAAAAACGGGTGGAAAATTAATGAAAGCCAATATTTACGATTATTCCCGCGAATCCTTGGAAAAGTATTTGGAAGAGCGCGGAAGCAAGAAATTCCGCGCGACGCAAATATTCGAGGCGATATATCGCCACCGCCTGACCGATTTTTCAGCTATCACCAATCTGAAAAAAGAATTCCGCGAGCGAATGCGGGAGGAGTTTTATTTCGGGGAATTGGAGACGGTTAAAGAATCGGTGTCCGCCGACGGGACGACAAAATATCTTTTCCGCCTTCATGACCGCAATCTAATCGAAACGGTCCTGATGCGCCACGATTACGGCAACTCGGTATGCGTCACGACCCAGGTTGGCTGTAACATGGGCTGCCTTTTCTGCGCGAGCGGCGAGACGAAAAAGATTCGCGATCTTTCGGCCGGGGAAATGGTCATGCAAGCCCTCGCGGTCGACGAGAAACTGCGCCGCGAAGGCGAGCGTTTAAGTCACGCCGTTATCATGGGAATCGGCGAGCCTTTCGATAATTACGAAAACGTCTTGGAATTCATCAGAATCATTAACGACCCCAAAGGCCTCGCGATCGGGAGTCGCCATATTACCGTTTCGACTTGCGGGATCGCGCCGAAAATTTATGAATTCAGCGAGTTTCCCCTCCAGGTCAACCTGGCCGTCTCCCTGCATTTCGCGACCGACGAAAAACGCGATCGCTACATGCGCGTCAATAAGGCTTATAATCTTAAGACTTTGTTTAAAGCGCTGCGTCATTATTTCGATAAAACCGGTCGTCGGGTGACGATCGAATATATATTGCTTTCGGGGATTAACGACAGCCTAGAGGACGCCGCCGCCCTGGCGTCGCTCGTTCGGGGTCTTAATTGCTATGTTAATTTAATTCCCTATAACGAAACCGGCGTTTTCAAGCGTTCGAGCGTCCAAAAGTCCCGGGCGTTCTTTGATTACCTGATGAAAAGAGGGATTAACGTCGTGACGAGAAAAGAGCAGGGGCACGATATCGCCGCCGCCTGCGGTCAATTACGGGTCAAGGAGATGATATGCGAGGATTGATTATCAAAGCCATTAGCGGCGAATATACGATTATCGATCAAGAGAATAAAATCCATGTCGCCAAACCGCGCGGCCTTTTTCGGTTTAAGGAACACGCGCCGAAAGTCGGCGATTGGGTCGAGTTCGACGCCAAACATAAAGTGATTCAAAAAATCGCCCGGCGCCGAAACGAACTCAATCGTCCGGTAATCGCCAACGTCGACAAAGTTTTCCTTGTTTTTTCGGTCAGGGAGCCGGATTTGAATTTGCGTTTGCTTGACCGGTTGCTCGCGATCATCGAGTACATGGATATCGAGATTGTTATTGTCTTTACCAAACTCGATCTTCTCGCCGACCGCGGCGATTTTGACCAAATTAATGAATATTACCGTTCGATTGGGTATAAAACCTATCTTTCCGGGCTTAACGCGATTCCCGTAAAAGAGATAAAAGCGGAAATCGACGGGTATATTTCCGTTTTGGCCGGGCAGAGCGGCGCCGGCAAAAGCACGCTTTTAAACGCCCTGGATCCTTCTTTTCAACTTAAGACCGACGTTATCTCCCGGGCTTTGGGCCGCGGGAAGCACACGACCCGCCACGTCGAACTTTTAAGGGTCGAAGGCGGCTGGATCGCGGACACGCCGGGTTTCGGGAACGTCGATTTCGATATCCCCGATTTGTTGACGTTATCGCATAGTTTCCGCGAGTTCTTCGCCCATTCCGACAAGTGCAAATTTAACCGATGCCTGCACCTTGACGAGCCGGGATGCGCGATTAAAGACATGGTCGCGGACGGCGTTATTTTGCATTCCCGTTATCAAAACTACGCGTTGTTTTACCGGGAAGTAGAGATTATATTAAAAAATAAATATTAAAAAAACGGAGGTTAAAATGTTAGTTGCCCCTTCAATTTTGTCAGCTGATTTTTCCAAACTGCTCGAGGAAGTAAAGGAAGTCGAAAGTTATGGCGCGGATTTGCTTCACATTGACGTTATGGACGGTCATTTCGTGCCCAATATCACCATCGGTCCCGACGTTTACCGTCCCCTTAAGGGCAAGGTCAATCTGCTTTTTGACGTTCATTTGATGATTGAAAAGCCGACGCTGTATGCGAAGCAATTTATCAAGGCGGGGGCCGACATCATAACTTTCCATTACGAGGCGGTAGCGGACGTTGCCAAGACGATTCGTTTTATCCGCAATCTCGGCGCCAAAGTCGGGATATCGATTCGTCCCAAAACCGACGTTACGCTTTTGGAAAACTATCTTGCCGATGTCGATTTGGTTCTCGTCATGTCCGTCGAGCCCGGGTTTGCCGGGCAGGTCTTTATCGAGGATTCCCTGGAAAAAATCAAGTATTTAAGCGAGATGAAAAAAGAGCGTGACTTCCAATATTTGATTGAAGTCGACGGCGGTATTAACGCGGAAACCGGACTAAAATGCAAGGAAGCCGGGGCGGAAATACTGGTCGCGGGGACTTATATTTTTAAAGCGGAGGACCGGCGGGCGGCTGTCGAAAGCCTGAAAAAATTATGATCATAAAAATCGTTTGCGCCGGCGTCGACGGCTTTAAAAACTTGTACAGCCCCGATCCCGATGAATTTTTAATCGGCGTCGACGGCGGGATCTATCATATTATTGACCGGGGATTGAACGTCGATCTGGCCGTCGGCGATTTTGATTCCTGCGATATCGGGGAAGTTATCAGACATTGTTCCAATGTAAAGAGATACCCGCGCGAGAAAGATTTTAGCGACTTGGAACTCACGGTCCGGGAAGCGATAACGATGAAAGGCGAGAGGATCGAGATTTACAACGCCACGGGCGGCCGCCTCGACCACTTTATCGCGGCGTTAAACGTCGTCGCGGCTTATTCCGATTATCGTTTGGTGATGTTTGACGAGCGAAACCGGATTTACGTTATTAGTTCCGACACGGCGGTAAAAAAGAGCAAATATAAATACTGCTCGTTTTTCGCTCTCGAGAACGGGGCGGAGATTACCCTTTCCGGTTTTAAATACCCGCTCGAGGCCTATCGGCCGCGACCGTTCGATAATTTGTGCCTAAGCAACGAAATCGTCGGGGAAGAAGGTCTTGTCAAGGTTAACGGCAAAAAAATATTGGTGATCGAAACATTATAGTATAAACCGGCGGCCATTGACATATAATTAAGTGAATTGAGGGATCGGTTATGAGGATTTATGTCGTAAGGTTGCCAAGGTTTTTATCTTACATCATTTGTAAAATAATACAATTGTTTTCAAAAAAAGAAAAAAAGGCTGTTTAAGCCTTTTTTTTATGCCCTTTCGACTAATCCGGATCTCATAGCGCGGGTTGAAACATATACTCTTTTTATTTTTCCGTCTTTGTCTTTGATTCTGATTTTATGGAGATTGGCCTTCCAGCTTCGGCGGGAAGCCTTTAAAGAGTGCGGGCGTTTGTTTCCGTATACAGTCCCGAGTCCGGTGATATGACATTTGCGGGCCATTCTATCCCTCCTTATTAGGATTTGTCTTTCATACTCATGATATTATATCATAAACGTTCGCTTAAAGCAAGAAAAATCCTGCGTTTCGGTTAAAACAATGATACTTGAATATTTCGTCAATATGTAATATAATAACTGAAGTATCGTCAAGGAGGGACATTTCTTTTGCGAACAGTCCGTATTATCATCCGTTCCAGTTAAGCCGAAAACCGGTTTACGCCAAACGCGGCATGGTCGCCGCTTCCAACCCCTTGGCCGCGGAAGCGGGGCTTGAGATTTTAAAGCAACGGGGAAACGCGGTCGACGCGGCGATTGCCGTCTCCGGCGCGCTTACCGATAGCGACGCCGACTCAAGCGGCACGGTGTATTTCGCGGTCGCCGACGGCGAGAGGAACATGGTCTCGTACATCCAAAGCAATTACATGGGGTTCGGTTCCGGATTGGTCGTTCCCGGCGCCGGGATTTCCCTGCAAAACCGCGGTCACACCTTCTCGCTCGATCCCGCCCGCGCTAATTGCCTTAAGCCGGGAAAGAAGACCTATCATACCATCATCCCCGGATTTCTGACGAAAGGCGGCCAAGCGGTCGGGCCTTTTGGGGCCATGGGCGGCTTTATGCAGCCGCAGGGGCATCTGCAGTTTATTACGAACAGTATCGATTACAATATGAACCCGCAGGCTGCGCTCGACGTCCCGCGCTGGCAATGGATCAAAGGCAAAACCGTCAAGGTCGAACAAAATTTCCCCGACTTTTTAGTTTCCGGCCTCGCCCGGCGCGGCCATAATGTTCAAGTGGAGAATTCCCCGGTCAGTTTCGGCCGCGGCCAATCGATATGGCGTCATCCGGAAACGGGCGTTTTGGTCGGGGCGACGGAGTCGCGCGCCGACGGGACTGTCGCCGCCTGGTAAATAATTCAGGAGATATTGTCATCTCTGAGGATATTTTGGACTTGCTTAAAAAAATATCATATGATATAATAAAAAAACAGATATACAATAAAATGGGGGCACTTATATGCAAATTAAGAAGATAGATGGCGCCTTGTTTAAGGCGATGGTCGCCAACGGCGCCGAAAACTTGAAACTCCATTACAAAGAAGTTGACGCGTTGAACGTATTTCCCGTCCCCGACGGGGATACCGGCACCAACATGAAATTGACGATTGACGGCGGCGTAAACGAGATTTACGCTTTAAACGAAACCAACCTTCATGAAGTAGCGAAAAAACTGTCGCGGGGAATGCTGATGGGAGCCCGGGGAAACTCGGGCGTCATCTTGTCACAATTATTCCGCGGCCTGAGCAAGGGCTTTGAAGGCTTTGCCAAAGCCGACGCGATCCACCTGGCAAGGGCTTTTGATGCCGGCGTCAAGCAGGCGTATAAAGCGGTTATGAAACCGGTCGAGGGAACGATTTTAACCGTCGTCCGCGAGGCGACGGAAAAACTCTTGGCGATTTCCTCGTCCCGGATGACGATTAACGAGTTTTTCTCCGAGTTTCTGGCCGAGGCAAAAGCCTCGCTCGAGCGGACGCCGGAATTATTACCGGTCCTGAAGGAAGCCGGCGTTATCGACAGCGGCGGCGCGGGACTGGTATATATTCTCGAGGGAATGGCGGAAGCGGTGGAAGGCCGCTTCGTGTCGGAAAGACCGGTTAAGACCGCCATGCATACCGTCGGAACGCGTTTCGTAAGCAAGGCTGAAAACGTCGAGTTCGGTTATTGCACGGAATTTATTTTGCAATTGTCGCCGGAATACAAGGACGAGTTTGAGGAAGAGATGCTCACGAAAATGCTCACGCCTTTGGGCGACTCGATCGTAACCGTCGTGGACGAGGATATCGTTAAAGTGCATATCCACACGTTAAAACCCGGAGACATCCTTAACGTCGGGCAAAAATTCGGCGAATACGTACACTTGAAGATTGAAAACATGACGATTCAGCATAACGAAAGCCAGGTCGCGCACGCCGAAGAAGGCCCGTGCGAATGCGGCGAGGAGCACTACCAGCCGCCGCGACGCCCGGAAATCAGGAAGAAATACGCGATCGTCGTCGTCGCCGCCGGCAAGGGCTTGATTAACGCCTTTAAGGAAATGGGCGCCGACTTCGTCGTTAACGGCGGGCAAAGCATGAACCCGTCGACGGAAGATTTTATCCGCGGCTACGACACTTTGAACGCCGAGCATATTTTGGTCTTCCCCAATAACGGCAATGTCATTCTCGCCGCGAGCCAATCGGCGAAGATTTACAGCGAAAGCAAAGTGCACGTGGTCGAGACGAAAAGCATCGCCCAGGGTTTCGCGGCGCTGACGATGCTTGATCTTAACGGCGAGCCGGAAGAAGTAATCGCCGATATTATGCCAGTAATCGAAAACGTGACGACCGGGTTGGTGACGTATTCGGTCCGCGATACCGAGTTTAACGGCTTTAAGATCAAGAAAAACGATTATATCGGTATCTGCGATAACAAAATCGTCGCCACCGGCAAAAAGGCGCTCGACGCCGTTAAAGGCTTGCTTAAGGAAGCCGTGACTGACACGAAAGAAATCATCACCGTGATTTACGGCGCCGACGTCGGTCAAAGAGAGATAAACGAACTGGTAAAATATATCGAAAGAAATTATGACCAACTTGAGATCGATGTTATCGAAGGAAACCAGGAGGTCTACAGTTATATTTTGGCAGTCGAATAATATAAGGGCTGACGCCCTTTTTTCTCTAAAGATGGGAGAATAAGATGAAAAATACTTTATTAAGCAATCTTGGCTACTTAACCGCGAAAATGGTCACGACATTGAAAAGACACAATATTCATACCGTCGAGGACCTTTTGCTTAATTTTCCCACCAAATTTAACGATTATACCGTCCGCCATATCAAAGACGTTGTTCCCAACACGAACGTGACAATCGCCGGCGTCGTTCAGACGCGGGCGATGATTAAAACCATCCGCCCGAAACTTGTCTTGCTTAGTTTTTACGCCGACATCGACGGCCGACGAATCCGCGTGTCGATTTTTAACCGCCAGTTTCTGCGGTCGAAAATTCATTACGGCGTTTACGTTCGCCTGACGGGGAAATTAAACGACAATCTGAAGTCCTTTACCGCGGCGGAAATTCATTTTGACGAACTAAGCAATAACATCACTCCCGTCTTTAACATCAAAGGAATTACCGACGCCAAGATGCTTGATCTTAAAGAAAAAGTCTACGATGATTTTTGCCATCAACTCGAGGACGTTCTGCCGGGGGAAATCAGGGAAAAATACGGGCTCGTCGGCTACCGGGACGCCGTGCGCTATATTAACGTCCCCGAGGATAACGACGAGATCGCCAGCGCCATCCGGCGGATTAAGTTCGAGGAATTGTTTTTATACCAACTGAAGATAAAATACTTGTTATATATGCGAAAGAATTTCCCGCAGGGGATCGCCATTCCTTACGACCGGGAGAAAGTCGCGGATTTTATCTCGCGCCTGCCGTTTAAACTGACGGACGATCAAATCAAGGCCGTAAACGAGATCTTAGGCGATATCGCCGCGCCCTATCAAATGAACCGCTTGCTTCAGGGCGAGGTCGGCAGCGGAAAAACCGTCGTCGCCGCGATTTGCCTTTACGCCGTCATTACCGCCGGCTACCAAGGGGCGATCATGGCGCCGACCGAGGTGTTGGTCCAACAACATTACCGGACGTTTTTACGGCTTTTCGAAGGCGAGCCGGTTAAAATCGTGATGTTATCGTCCTCCGTCGGGCAAAAAGACAAAAAGGAGATTATCGACGGGCTGGGCGATAAGGATATCGATATCGTTATCGGCACTCACGCCCTCTTCCAAAAAGACGTTGTTTTCGAGCGGCTCGGACTCGTCATCACCGACGAGGAGCACCGGTTTGGCGTCCGGCAGCGAGTATCGATCGTCGGGAAAGGTCATTTAATCGATCACTTGAAAATGAGCGCGACGCCGATTCCCAGGACGCTCGCGATATCGATTCTCGGCGAATCGGATATCTCGGTGATTAAGACTCTTCCGGGAAACAAGAAGGAACCGATCACAAAATACATGAGTTATCGAGATATGCCGGAAGTGTACGCCCATTTGCGGGCGATGATTGAGAAAGGCCAGCAGGCATACGTTATTTGCCCGATGATCGAGGAATCGGAAGTCATGGATTTACAGAACGCGACCGAGATATACGAGAAATTCAAGGTTCATTTCCGGGGCGTCTGCAAGATCGGCCTCATTCACAGCCGTCTGAAACCGGCGGAAAAAGAACGAGTGATGAACGACTTCGCGCAAAACAAAACCCAGATCCTCGTCTCGACGAGCGTCATCGAGGTCGGCGTTAACGTGATTAACGCGACGACCGTCGTCATTCTGGACGCCGACCGTTTCGGAATCGCCCAGCTCCACCAAATGCGCGGTCGGGTAAGGCGGAGCGACGAGCAGTCATATTGTTTTTTAGTGAGCGATTCGACCGTTTCTACGTCCGTAGAGCGGCTGAAACTCGTCGCGGAGGTGACGGACGGGTTTATTCTCGCGGAAGAGGATCTCGTGATGCGCGGCCCCGGCGACTTTTTCGGGGAAAAGCAGACGGGAAACGTGATGTTTAAAATGGCCGATTTGGTTATGGACAAGGATTTGCTCGAAGAGGTTAACGATCTCGCCGAGCGGGTAATCGAAAGCGGCGAACTGTTAAATAACCCCGAATATAAAAAAATCCACGAGATCGTGCACGAGAATTACGTTACCAAAAAAGAGATGCTAAATTAGGAGAAAAAATATGGTTAAATTAGCGATTGACATCATGGGCGGCGACCACGCCCCGCTTGAAATTATCAAAGGCGTCGATATCGCCCTTGAAAGGTTTCCCGACCTGGAATTCACGCTTTACGGGGATGCCGGAATCATCAAGGAACGCTTGAAAGCGGCGGAGCGGGTCAAAGTGGTTCACGCCCCCGAAAAAATTGACATGGGGGAGAAAGACCCGATCAGCGCCGTCCGCCGCAATCGCGAAACTTCACTGGTCAAGGCTTTCCAGTCCGTGCGCGACGGGGAAACGGCCGGGGCGGTTACCGCCGGACCGACCCAGGGAGTGGTCGCGGCGGCCCATTTAATCGTCAGGCGGATCAAGGGAATGAAACGGACCGCCCTTTGTCCGAATTTGCCGGACCTTGACGGCAAAACGCGCCTGCTTTTGGACGTCGGCGCCAACCTGGAGTTGCGAAGCGAACATATCTTACAGCTTGCCCAGTACGCGACGATTTACTTACGCGAGACGCGAGACATTGACCGGCCTTTGGTCGGCTTGATGAACGTCGGAACGGAACCGGGAAAGGGCCGCGAGTTGGAAAATGAGGCCTACGCGCTCTTAAGCGCGAATCCGCTCGTTAACTTTCACGGCAACGTCGAAGGAAAGGAAATCCTCTCGACCCCCTGCGACATACTTATTACCGACGGATATACCGGGAACATGATTATGAAGGCGTTCGAGGGCACCGTTCGCGCCGTCGGCGGGTTTTTCAAAACGGAAATTAAAAAATCATTTGCGAGTAAAATCGGCTATTTGTTTATGAAGGGGGTTTTCAATAAGTTCAAGAAAAAATTCAGCGCCGACGAGATCGGCGGCGCCACCCTTTTCGGCGTCGACGGGGTGATCGTCAAGGCGCATGGCTCAAGCGACGGTTACGCGTTTTCCAACGCCATTGCCCAGGCGCGAAGGACGGTCCTGGGTAACGTTATCGAGAAAATGAAAAAAGTGATCGCCGAGGAAGGGATTGGTCTTGAATAGCCGCCGGCTGGTAATTCCCACGGTCCGAAGCGCCGGCGTCGAGCCGGGCGAGACAGAACTATACTTTACGGCCTTTACCCACCAATCGTACGCCAACGAGCATAATGTCGAAAGCAACGAAAGGCTGGAATACCTGGGCGACGCCGTTTTGAATTTTTTGGTCGCGGAGTATTTGTATTTGCGTTTTCCCGACATGCCGGAAGGCGCGCTCACCAAAACCCGCGCCAAATTCGTCTGCGCCACCGCCAACAGCCGCTACGCCTTGGCGCTTAGGTTGAACGAGGCGATTATGCTCGGTAAGGGCGAGGCAGAGCAGGGCGGGATGAGAAAAGCGTCGGTTCTGGGCGACTTGTTCGAGGCGTTTCTCGGCGCGGTTTATCTAGACAAGGGCCTTTCGGCTGTTAAAGAGATTTTGGAACGAATTGTTTTTCCGTATATCGATAGCTCCGAGCCCGGTTTTTTTATCGATTATAAAAGCCGATTGCAGGAACTAATCCAAAGCGAAAGCCGGCGAAACGTCGAATACGTCCTGGACAAAGAAACCGGCCCGCCGCATGACAAGAGGTTTTTTGTCAGCGTCTATCATAACGGCAAAAAACTGGGGACCGGTTCGGGAAAGACCAAAAAAGCGGCCGAGCAAAACGCGGCCGAGACGGCTTTAAAAAAACTGATGTAACTCGAGGATAAGCATGTTTAATCTAATAAAAAACAACATTATTCAATTTGACCGGCTTTTGATCGAAAAATATTACGTACTCGACCTCGACGAGACAGACGCGATAATCCTGATTAGATTAAACGATTTGTTAAAGCGGGGGGAGAGGCTTTTTTCCGTTCGCGCCGTCGCCTCTTCGATGAAAATTGACGAGTCCGAATGCGGGAAACGCATTGTCGAATTGGTAAAGCGCGGTTTTATCGCCCTGGAGCTGTCGGGAAAGGACGCCAAGGAGATATTCAGCCTTGACGAGACTTACCGTCGCCTCGCCTATTTGCTTGAGGATTCGGAGGCGAAAGCTAACGACGCGGAAATAAACGAGAAGATCAAATACGCGGTTCGTTTGTTGGAAAGCGAGCTGAAGAAAACACTAAGCCCGATCGAGTTGGAAATCGTGTCGCGCTGGTATATCGAGAAAAAATACGATCACCGGAAAATTGAGGAAGCGATTCTTAAATCCCTTAAGAACAAGTATAGAAGCGTGAATTATATCGACCGGTTGCTCGCAAAAGAAGAAAAACCGGCGCCCAAGATCGCGCGACCGAAGGAAGGCGAACGAATCCAGGATTTGTTCAAGAAAGTATATGTCAAAAGCAAATAAGATCCTGGAAATCTTAAAAAAGATGTTTCCGGAGATTAAGACCGAGCTGGAGTACCGCGACTTATACGAGCTCACGGTCGCCGTGATTTTATCCGCGCAGTCGACCGACAAGGCGGTAAACAAGGCGACGCCGGCTTTGTTCGCCCGTTATTCCGACTTTTTCGCCCTGGCGGAAGCCGAATACGAGGAACTCCGGGACTTGATAAAAACGATCGGTCTCGCCCCGACAAAGGCGCGTAATTTGATCAATTTAAGCCGCCGGTTGGTCGCGGAAAAAGCCGGGAAGATCGTCCCCGACCCCGGGTATTTGCTCGCGCTTCCGGGTATCGGTCGGAAAACGGCGAACGTAATCCTGAGCGAGGGTTTCGGCATTCCCCGGATCGCGGTCGACACCCATGTTTTGCGCGTGACAAACCGCCTCGGGTTGGCAACCTCAAAAGACCCGACCCGGGTCGAGGAGGCGCTTTGCGCCCTTTACCCGCCGGAAGAATGGCACAAACTGCATCTTCGCCTGATTCATTTCGGGCGTTATCATTGCACAACAAAAAAGCCGCGCTGCGAAACTTGCCCGCTTACGGCTTTCTGTCAGTATTATACAAATTCCGCCCCGGTAAAATGATACCATTTAGCGGGGTGTTTTTTTATGAAAGTGAAGCTATTTGATGAGAATCATGAAAAAGATTTGGAAGACGCCTTGAATGATTTTTTGGAAACGCTGGACGATGAAGACGTTATCGACATCAAATTCCAGATCAGCACGATGTATGACTATAAAGATCAAATTTATTGTTACGGCGCGATGGTGATTTATAAAACTAAGTAGTGCTGTTCTTGATGAATTCCCAATCGGGCGTCACGAAGACGGTTTTGTGATTGCTGTAGGTTACGAACGAGCCTCTGGCTCCCGGAATCTTCTTTACGTGCTTAACGAGCGTGTAGTCGACGGCGACGTTGGCGGAATAACGGTTTTTCGAGTGATAAGCCGCGATCGTCGCGGCGAGAGTAATCGCCTCGTTCGTCGGTTCCGCCGCCCGCAAAATCGTGTGACTTCCCGGCGCGCCTTTGACGTGGAAGAAGTAATCGTTTTTCCGGGCTACCCTGTGCGTAAGGTAATTGTTTTGAAGATTGTTCTTCCCGACCATTATCATGTTTCCCGCCCCGTCCTTGTAAACGAGATACTGCGGGCGCGGTTTCTTTTTTGAGGCCTGTTTAGCTTTTACAAGCCCCAATTCCTCGATTATTTCTCTCAGACCGCCGGTTCCGGCCATGGCGATCTGCTCTTCCAGGGTCTCGAGATAGCGGATTTCTTCCTCCGTCGCCTTGATTTGTTCGTTAAGGCTTTCGATCGTCCGTTTCGCTTTTCTATATTTGGCGAATACCGCCTCCATGTTTTCCGCCGGCGAGAGTTTCGGGTTTAAAGTAATTTCCCGTTTCTCGTCGCGATAAAAATCCCAAACCGTGATTTTATTATCGCCTTCCCTAATCAGGTGGAGGCTCGCGGCGAGAAGGTCGCCCGTTTCTTTAAGATTTAGGTTTTCCCGCGCGGCGCGAAATTCTTCCCGCTGCTTTTTCAATTTATTCCGTACTTTGTTTGTTTCCCTTTTCAAATAGTTTTCGAGAATCTTTTGCTCGGCGTTGTGAATATTTAGTTTCCTTATCGTCAGGAAATATTCTTCCAAAAGCGACGACAAATCGGGAAAATATTGGCGCTCACCCTCGATATGAGTCAGATCCAAGCAATAAAAACGGGTCTTATTATCCTGCTTAATCAAAACCGGCGTCGTCGGCCCGTCAAGGAACGAAAGATCCCGGCGGTAGGCGATCTCCCCGTAGCAAAGATTGGACACGCCCTGATAGATATTTTGCTCGCAAACCGCGTCGGTCGCGAAAGGATTGACGCGTTCCGCGTCCGCGGCGGGAATTTGATATTTCGCTTTCGGGACGACGATCCGCTTGTCGTTATCGTTTAGAACGTAGGTCTTCCGCAGGCTGTCGATAATCTCGCCCTTTTCGTCGGTTAAAATCAAGTTGGCGTTCCGGCCGAACATTTCTCCGATAAGTCGGGAGCGTTCCCGGTAACCCAAATAATCGGCTTTCTCAATCTCAAAGACAACGATGCGGTCGTTTTCGATTTGATAAAAATCGGCGATATAGCCCGACTCGAGATGTTTCCTCAAAGCCGTGAGAAAAGGAAAAGTAATTCCCGACGGGGTATAGTCGGACCTGATCAGACGGAAATGCGTTCCCGCGCCGCTCAGACTGAAAAGAAGGTTGCTTCCCTTGCTTAGTTCCAGCACGAAAACGGCCTTGTCGAGGCATTTAACGCGGTTAACGCGCGCTCCTTTTATGGTGTTTTGTAATTCCCGGCATAAATGGCGGATAAAAACGCCGTCAAAGCTCATAATTGTTCACCGCATATATTTTAACACACAAGACAATTAAAAAAAACCTCTTTATTATTATTTTGTTTTGTGGTAAAATATATATAAATATAAATCGAGGATGCAATATGAAATTAAACGACAAGGGTCTTTTAATCGTTCTTTCGGGCCCTTCCGGGGTCGGGAAAGGCACCGTGCGCGACGCGCTCTTCGCGATGAAAGGTCATAATCTCGTGTATTCCGTGTCGATGACGACGCGCCCGCCGCGCGCCGGAGAAGTCCACGGACACGACTATTATTTTGTGACGCGGGAAGAATTCGAAGAAAATATCCGTGCCGGCAAAATGCTGGAGCACGCGGAATTTATCGGCAATTATTACGGGACGCCGCTTGAAGCCGTGTCGGAAAATTTGAACGCAGGCCTCGAAGTAGTTTTGGAAATCGAGGTTCAGGGCGCCGAGCAAGTAAGACAAAAAATGCCGGAGGCGGTCTTTATCTTTATCGCCCCGCCTTCCCTGGATTCCCTATACAACCGGTTGCGTCGCCGCGGCACGGAATCGGAAGAAGTTATCCGGCAAAGAATCGAAAAAGCCAAACGCGAAATCAACCTGGCTTATAAATACGACTATATCGTCGTTAACGACACGGTGGAGAACGCGGCCGACAAGATTCTCGCGATAATTAGATCCGAGCACGCTTCCGTGAAGCGGGTTTTGAAAAACTACAAAAAGATGTTAGGAGTGGAATAGATGAACAGAAAAAAAGACGGTATGCGTTATCCTTCCATCGACCAGCTTATCGAAAAAACGAAATCGAAATACCGGCTGACGGTCGGCGTCGCGAAAAGGGCGCGCGACATTTCGTTGCCGGGCGCCAAGGTTTTGGTAAAGAACCCCGTAAATAAAAAGAGCATCGGGATCGCCTTGGAGGAAGTTCACAGCGGAAAAATCAAGATTATCGATAAGGTTGAAAAGGAAGCTAGCGGAAAGGCGACAGAGTAAATCTGTCTTTTTTTTCATACGACGAAAATTACAATGGCAATGACTTTATTTTTTTGTATAATTGTGTTAAAATATGACAAAAGGATGAGGTGAAATTATGTATTACGGCGCGATTGAAGCCGGCGGCACCAAATTCCGGGCCGCAGTTTATCGGAACGGGGAAAAAATCAAAGAAATGACAATCGCGACGAGAGACCCGGAAACAACGCTCGAACCCGTCGCTTGTTTTCTGGGTTCCTATCCTTTAAAAGCCGTTGGTCTCGGCGCTTTCGGTCCGATTATTCTTGACGAGAACGATCCCGATTACGGCTTGATAACGGAAACGCCGAAGGAAAAGTGGCGTCAATTCAACATATATCGCTATTGCGCCGAGCGCCTCCGCGTCCCGGTCTATCTGGATACCGACGTCGGCGTCGCGGCGCTGGGGGAATATTTCGCAGCGGGCGGGACCGCCCAAAACATCGTCTACGTCACGGTCGGGACCGGCATCGGCATCGGCGTTATCGTTGACGGGAAAATATTTCGCGGCGCCCATCACCCCGAACTGGGTCATCTGCAGGTCATCCGCCGCGATAACGACCGTCACCCGTCCGTTTGCCCTTATCATGACAATTGTCTCGAGGGACTCGCAAGCGGGCGCAGTTTAACGGATCGTTACCGGATGACTCCGGAGGAACTTGCCTCCGTTGATGACGTTTGGGAACTTGAAGGCTACTATTTGGGACAAGCCCTGTTCGCGTACACGCTCGCGTTCGCGCCCGACAAGATCGTTGTCGGCGGAGGCGTCGCCGATCAGGAAAATTTGCTTCCAAAGACTAGGAAATATTTTGATCTTGTAAATAACGGCTACTACCGTTACCGGCGGATGTCCGACCTAGAGTCTTACATCGTTTTGCCTTTGCGCGGAAAAGACGCGGGGTTATACGGCGCTTACCGCCTGGCCGGGGGCGGCGAATGATGTTTGCGAAGGTATGCGTCGACGTTGTGACCGGCTCCGACGATTTGTTCACATACGCCGTGCCGGAAATATACCGGGACTATATTTACGTTGGTTCCCGCGTGTTCGTCGAGTTCGGTTTTCAAAAAACCCTCGCTTACGTTATCGAACTCGCCGCGGAATCAGATTATGACGGCCCGATTAAAGAAATTATCGAGGTCATCGATTTCGATCGCGGCCTAACCGAGGAGCAGATTGCTCTCGCCCGCGAAATCAGCAACGCGACAAAATCTTCGCTATCCCATTGTCTTCGCTTAATGTATCCCGCCTTTATGCAGAGCCGTCTCCGCCGCTTTGTCAAGGCGTTAAGAAGCGAATCCCTCCCCGGACATTTACAAGATTTGTTTAAAAACAGGAAAAGAATCCCCCTAACCGCCGAGGTCATGCCTTATTACAAGGATATCCGCGCCGCCGCGGAAAGGGGCGATTTGGAGATCGAAACGGACGTTTATGCGTACGGGAAAAGAAAAATAATCAAAACATACCGACTCGCCTCCTCCGAGGAGCCGCGCGGCGCGAAACAAAAGGCTGTATTCGGCTATTTAAAAACGAAAGACGCGGCGACCGTCGAGGAAATAAAGGAAAACACCGGAGCGAGCGATTTCGTAATTAACCTTATGGCGAAGCGGGGAATTCTCGCGATGATTCCCGCTTACCCGCCGGCGGAAGCGACGAAAGCGAAACCGGTCAAAATCACGTTTGATTTCGACGAGAACCAAATCCGGGAAAAGTTCCGGCGGCTTTCCGGCAAACCGTTTCTTTTTTACGCCGACAGCGAGGATTTCCGCCTGCGGTTTTGCCTTGACGCCGTAAGCGAGACGATCGCTTCGGGAAAGAAAGCCTTGATTCTCGCGCCGACGATGCTCGCGGTTACTTCGCTCGCTAATTATTTCCGAAAAGGCCTTTCGGCCGCGCGCGTCAGCGTTTTTTCATCGCTGCTATCGGAAAGCGATTTTTATTACGGCTTTCAAAACGTTATCGCCGGGGACGTCGATCTCGTGATTACCACCCTTGCGGGGGTATTTCTCCCGCTTTCCGATATCGGCCTGATCATTATTACGGATGAGGATCATCATAGTTATATCAACCAGCAAACCCCGAAGTACTCGGCTCTGGAGGTTTTAAAATATCGGGCCGATTATCACCGGGCGAAACTCGTTCTCGCGACTTCGGCGCCGAGCGTCGTTTCTTATTATCGCTATCATCAAGCCGAGTATTTCCTCCTCGAACTTATCAAGAAGGAAAAACGGCGGTTTGCGCTTGTCAACGCCCGCGAAGAACCGTCCGATATGCTTCTTACTTCCGCCCTGCGCCGGGAAGTCGAGGCGGTCTGGGCGGCCGGCAAGACCGCGGCTCTCGTTTTGAACAATCTCGGTTATAGCACGGCCAATATCTGCGATAAGTGCGGGGAGCTAATCAAATGCCCGCAATGCAAGATTGGGCTGGTTTATTATAAAAACAAGAATCATTACCACTGCCGTTATTGTAATCAACGTTTTCCGGCGGTAAGGTGCGAAAATTGCGAGGCGACCTCCGTCCGTCATCTCGGTTACGGTCTTGAAAGATTGGAAGAGCGTTTTCGCGCTTATTATCCCGATCGCCGTCTATATAAGGCGTCCTCGCTCACCCTGCAAAGAGCCGAAGATTTCGAGAATTTTATTCTCGCGCTCGAGGAGGGCGAGATTGACGCCGTGATCGGCACGAATATTCTTCTTGACGCGCTCAGCCCGGAAATCGGACTGATCGCGCTCATCAACGCCGACGCGCTGCTTTACGCCGACGATTACCGGAGCGCGGAGATGTGCTACCGGCTTATCACCAAGGCTTTGGATTACCGGACGGCGAAAACGGTTATCCAGGGATATAATTTGGATCACCGCGCGATTACCGACGCGCTGAATAATGATTACCTTTCCTTCTATAGGGAGGAAATCATTACCCGCGGTTACGCGACGTATCCGCCCTACGCGGAATTGAATAAACTAACGGTGAGCGGCGAGTTTAAAGACATCTATTATTTCGCAAATTACTTTAAAAAAGTTTTTAAGCGTTTTAAAAAAGGCGATTGTCTCGGCCCGGTTTATTTGTCGAAGATTCGGGGCGTGCGGCTAATCATCAAACATAACGATTTTCCGTTGGTGTCATCGCTCATCGATGAAGTTGAGAAAAAATTCAGCGACAGGAAACTGCGAGTTAATTTTGAACGCTACCCGCGGTTCTACGAATAGAAAGAAGTGATAGTTTGCGAATAATTTTTATGGGAACGCCGGAATTCGCGGTCCCGATACTCGATATCATTCATTCCCGACACGAGGTCGCGCTTGCGGTTAGCCAACCCGACCAATACAATCATAGGAAGAAAAAAGCGACGTCCCCGCCGGTCGCCGTTTACGCGAACGAGAAAGGGATTCCGCTAATTCAACCGGAAAAAATCAAGGACGCCGCGGGAATTATCGCGTCGCTTCAGGCCGACCTGATCGTGACCGCCGCCTACGGCCAGTTTGTTCCGAAAAAGATAATCGAGCATCCCCGTTTTAAATCGATAAACGTGCACGCGTCGCTTTTGCCGCGGCATAGGGGCGGGGCGCCGATCCAACGGGCGATTATTAACGGCGACGCGGAAACGGGCGTTTCGATAATATATATGACGCCGAAAATGGATGCCGGGGATATCCTCGCGCAGAGAAAAATAGCGATTACGGATGAAGACACGCAGGACAGTATGTTTTATAAATTAAGCATGCTCGGCCGCGACATGATTTTGGAAGTAATCGATGCGATTGAAAGCGGAACGGCGACGCCGCGCCCGCAGGACGAGGCCGCCGTTACCTACGCTTACAACCTTACCAAAGAAGACGAGCTCATTGATTTTCACAAACCGGCGCGGGCCGTCTTTAATCAAATCCGCGGGCTTAATTCCAACCCCGGCGCCTACTTCATTCTTGACGGAATCAACATCAAGGTCTACGGCGCCGCGGTCGCCGGCGAAAAAACGGATTATCCGCCGGGCGTTATCGCCGCGGTGGAGAAAAATTGTTTTAAAGTCAGCTGCGGCGAGAACACGGTAATATCGATAACGGAAGTTCAACTTCCGGGTAAAAACCGGATGATGGCGCGCGATTTTTTAAACGGCAAAGGCCGGCAATTAATAAAAGAAGCAAAGGAGATTAAATAGTGGATTCAAGAGTATATTTTTCCCGTGAAGAAATGTTCCGCATGAATCGCGATCGCCTCTTGGAAAGGGGCGTCACGATTCAAGAAATCGCGGAAATAGCTTATAACCAGCAGGCAAAGTATAACAAAAACCTGACGATGAGCGTGTGCGTGGAAAGCGTCGAGAAAATCTTATCTTACCGCGATATTTTTCATATCGTGCAGTTAAGTATCGAACTTGACCGGCTCGCCGAGGAAAAAAAGCTAAGAAGCCCGATGCAGGAGATAATTCTCAGCGATTTCGGCATGTTCGGCATCGACGAACTTCTCGGATTGTCGATCGCCGCCAATTACGGCGTGATCGGACAAACCAATTTCGGCGATATTGATGTCAATAAGCCGGGAGCGGTAAAACGGCTGAACGAAGAGGGAAAAAAGCAAGTCAAGTGCCACACTTTCCTTGACGATGTCGTCGGGGCGGTCGCCGCGGCGGCTTCGACGCGGGTCGCGCAAATAATAAGCGAAGAAGAAGCGAAAAAAGACCCGCGCTTTACCCCTATCCAACTTGATCTGGATGAATAACGTTTGGGAGCCGTTAAAGTTTTTTTTTGATATTCATGCTTAAAACGGTCTACGCTGAATCTCATTCCGGTGGGAAAGCAAGGGCCTTTTTTTATTTATAGTTTTTAATATTATTACGCTTATATTGAATTGATGTCAAAACTCATGAGGTCGTCCCTGGTCGCCTAAACGGGCTTTTTTTTGCCTACACACATTTAATGCCCGCTAATAATATAATATTGTATAACAATTACGGGAGGATATAAATTGGTACTGGAATTAAGAAATGTATCCATGAAATTCAATAGTCAAGACAGCGAGATTGAAGTCTTGGATAACATCAATTTCAGTCTGGAAGAGGGAGAAATTATCGCCATTGTCGGCCCGTCGGGAAGCGGTAAAACCACCATTCTTAACCTGATTGCCGGGTTGCTTAAACCGACCGCCGGCGAGATTGTCGCGAGCGGCGAAATCGGATATATGTTTCAGCGCGATTTTTTGTTCGAATGGCGCAGCATTTACCGGAACGTGATTCTCGGGTTGGAAATTAAGAAAAGATTGACCGGGGAAAATATCGAGAAAGTCTTGAATATGCTGAAAAAATACGGTCTGTGGGAATTCCGAAACAACTACCCGCTTGAATTGTCGGGCGGGATGAGGCAAAGAGTTGCTTTGATTAGGACGCTTGCGATCTCTCCGAACCTGTTGTTATTGGATGAACCTTTCGCCTCGCTTGACTACCAGACGAAACTTAGGGTAAGCGAGGACGTATATAAAATAATCCAAAGCGAGAAGAAAGCGACGATAATCGTGACCCACGACATATCGGAAGCGATCGCCATGGCCGACAGGATTATCGTGCTCACGCCGCGGCCGGCGAGAATTAAGAAAATTCATAAAATTGATCTCGCGCTCGACGAGGAACGCACGCCGCTTTCCGCCCGGAAATCGGAATCTTTCCGGGTATATTTTAACGAGATTTGGAGGGAGCTTAATGAGTCATAAAAAAGCGCGGCGTCTCGCCAAGATAAAACTCACCCTTTCGCAAATCCTGCTCTTTGTCTTGATTATCGCGCTTTGGGAAGCGGGGACGCGGCTCAGGATTCTCGACGAGTTTCTCTTCAGCAAGCCCTCCTCGATCGTTTCGTTGCTTTGGACTTATACTAAAAATAAGGAAATATTCGAGCATATTTATATATCGTTGCTCGAGACGGTTTTGGGCGTTATTATCGGCAGCGTGACGGGCGTTTTGATCGCAGTGATTTTATGGTCGAGTCGGACGCTGACAAAATTATTGGAGCCGTTTCTCGTAATTTTAAACGCCCTGCCGAAGACGGCGCTGGCGCCAATTATGATCATCTGGGCCGGAACGGGCGTGACGGGGATTGTCGTCGTCGCGATTTCCATCTTGATTGTAATTACGATTCTATCGACTTATAACTATTTTATAAACGTCGATCCGGAAAAAATTCAAATGATGCGGAGTTTTAACGCGAACAAATATCAAATCTTCACAAAACTTGTGTTCCCCGCCAATTTGGTGAACATCATCAGCATCGTGAAGATCAATATTGGAATGGCCTGGGTCGGCGTCATTGTCGGCGAGTTTCTCGTATCCCGCGCCGGGATCGGGAACTTGATTATGTACGGCGGGCAAATTTTCCGCTTTGACATGGTGATGATGGGCGTTCTCGTTTTATCGATATTCGCTTATCTAATGTACGAAGGGGCAAATATTATCGAAAAAATATTAATCAAAAAGCGAGGGAAAGGAATTTGAGAAGTATTAAAAAGACGTTAGCTTTGCTTGTCGTGTCGTTTTTCGCGTTGTTTGGAATATCCTGCGGCGGGCGTAACAAAATCGTGCTCGCGGAAGTGACGCATTCCGTTTTTTATTGCCCGCAATACGTGGCTTTGGAACTTGGGTACTTCGAAGAGGAAGGGCTGAAGGTGGAATTGATTCTTGCGGCCGGGGCCGACAAAACGATGGCGGCCTTGCTTGGCCGGGAGGCGCAGATCGGGCTCATGGGCCCGGAGGCGAGTATTTATGTTTATAACGGCGGTCAGGAAAACTACGCCGTCAACTTCGCGCAATTGACGCAATGCGACGGCAGTTTCCTGATGTCAAGAGAGAAAATCAATAATTGGGATTGGAGCATGCTTAAAGGCATGGAGATTCTAGGTGGCCGTAAGGGCGGCGTTCCGGAAATGACTTTGGAGTGGGTTTTAAAACAAAAGGGATTAAAAATTGGGCGCGACGATCCCGATGCCGAGGTAAACGTCCGGACCGACGTCCAGTTCGCGGCGATGGCGGGGGCCTTTGTCAGCGGCCAGGGGGATTTCGTGACGATCTTCGAGCCGACGGCGACGGCTTTGGAAAAGGAAGGGAAAGCCTATATCGTCGCCTCGATCGGAGCCGAGTCGGGATCGATTCCCTTTACCGCTTACTGCGCGACGAAGGCGTATATGAAGAAAAACGCCGATATTATTCAAAAATTCACCAAAGCAATCTATCGGGCGCAGCTTTGGGTCCAATCGCGCTCCGCCAAGGAAATAGCCGAGGTAATCCATCCTCATTTTAAGGAATTATCGCTTGAGGATCTTACCGTCGTAATGCAGCGCTACATTGACATCAACGCCTGGTGCGAAACTCCTTATTTCGCCGAGGATGGTTTTAACCGCTTGATGGACGTAATGGAAGAAGCGGGGGAACTCGATAAAAGAGCGCCCTTTAACGTAATCGTTGATAACAGTTTCGCGAATAAAGCGATTGAAGAAGTTGAATAAAGAGGAACGGATAAACATCTAATAGAAAAGGCGGAATCATGATTGATTACGCCTTTTAAGTTGCGCAGATAATAGAAAAAGGCGAAGTCGGCTTCGCCTTTAATATTTTTGTTTTTATTCTTTACCGTTCATGAACCAGTTGCGCGAAAACATCAAAAATAAGCTTGCTTTCCTCGGTGTCGGGAATTAACTCCGGGTGCCATTGAATACCGATAATCGGCAGGCTTTGATGAATAATGGCCTCGATGGTCCCGTCCTCGGCGCGGGCGATGACGTCAAATTCGGGCGCGACTCGGTCGATTGCCTGGTGATGATAGCTGTTCACCATAATTTTTTGAGCGAACGGCAGGAGTCGGTTTGGTTCCGCGTAAACGGCATGACCGCTTTTAATATCGCTGTGGGTATCGCCGATATCCTGAAAAAGCGAACCGCCGAGAAAAACGTTAATCGCCTGATGCCCCCGGCATATTCCCAGCAGCGGCTTTTTTGTTCGCGCCGCGTGTTCTGCGATTTGCCGGTCAAGTTTGTCAAGCGCGTGATTGACGTTAAGCGACTTCCCGTTGTTCTCCTCGTTGTAGTATTTGGGGTCGATATCGTGCCCGCCGGTGAGAAGAAAACAATCGCACAAATTCAACACTTTGTCCGCGTTCGGGTTATTGGAGCTGATAATAATCGCGTTTAACCCGCGCGCCGTCAATTGTTTCACGTAAAGAGTGTTGACAAATTCCCTTTCTCTGTTTTCCGTTGTTGTCAGCCGCGGGCTGATGCCTACGATTTTCATAATCCTTCCTTTCTTCGCAAAGATCCTTTTAATAATATCATATGTCGGAAAATATGACAATGTTTTTTTAATCGCCCATAATGCCAAAATCTGCATATTATGATTTTTAGAGGGATTTTTCTAATTATCGGTTAAACAAAGGGCGGTTCATGGTATAATAGATACGGGTGATAATTTGGAATCACTAAGGGAATTATATAAAATCGGCGCCGGCCCCTCGAGTTCGCACACGATGGGACCGCAGAAGGCGGCGCGGATCTTTAAAGAAAAACACCCGTCCGCCCGTCGGCGTAGGGTCGAGCTCTACGGCGCCCTGGCGTTGACGGGAAAAGGTCATCTTACCGACTGGATAATCAAACGGGAATTGGGCGAGAGTAGCTGCGAAGTGGTTTTCCTTCCCGAAATCAACTTTGATTACCACCCGAACGGCATGAAGTTTATCGCCTACGACGACGCCGGGAAGCAAATCGGGGAATGGCTCGTTTTTTCCGTCGGCGGCGGCGATTTAAAGAACTTAAACGAAGAGCGGGTCGCCGGGAACCTTCTTTATCCCCACGGAAATATGGCGGATATTCTCGAGCATACGGAAAAGAACAATCAGACTTTATTAACATATATTCTCCGGGCGGAAGGCGCGGAGATTTGGGATTTCGCTATGGAAATCCTCGCCGCGATGTTTTCGGCGGTCGAGCGGGGCGTTAACTCTTTCGGGACGCTTCCGGGGGCGCTCGCGATCAAGCGGCGCGCCGGCGATATTTATCAGCAATACGAAAAAACCCGCGATTTTAACACGCTTATTTTCTCGGCGGCTTTGGCGGTGTCCGAGGAAAACGCCGCCGGCGGCGAGGTCGTGACCGCGCCGACATGCGGGTCAAGCGGCGTTATGCCCGGGGTCCTTTACGCTTATCACAAACATAGACAATATCCCTTACCTAAATTGGCCGAGGGCCTTTTGGTCGGCGGTCTCGTCGGGAATCTGGTAAAAAGGAACGCGTCAATCTCCGGCGCCGAGGTCGGGTGCCAAGGGGAAGTCGGAACTGCCTGCGCGATGACGGCCGCCGCCGTTAGTCATATCGAGGGCGGGACGAACCGACAAATCGAATACGCGGCGGAGATCGCCCTCGAGCATCATTTGGGCATGACTTGCGATCCCGTCTTGGGTTACGTGCAAATTCCCTGCATTGAAAGGAACGCTTTATCGGCGCGCCGCGCCGTCGATTCCGCCGCTTTCGCTTTGCTTACCGACGGCTCTCATTATATTAGTTTGGACGATGTCATTCAGTCGCTTAAGGAAACGGGCAGAGACCTGCATCCCCATTACCGGGAAACCGCGCTTGGCGGGCTTGCGAAAAGAAAGGCCCGCAAATAAAAAAGCACGCTATGGTGCTCTTTACTTATGGGTATTAAATCTTCGCGGGCTTCTAATAAGCGTTTTTTTGACGCGAAGATCGATATAACCGATTACGCAGACGGTCGCCGCGCCGACGGAATTTAGGATAAGGTCAAGCATCGTGTCCCGGAGCGCCTCCTGGCCGATGAAATCCATGCCGGTCGCGTCGTTGAAATACCGCTGCATATTGCTTCCGGTGAAGTAATCGGCGCAATACTCGATGATCTCCCAAATGACGCCGACGGTTGACGCGATACAAAAAACTAAAAAGACGACAAACAGCGGCGAGAATTTTTTTCCGATATCGGCGCTTTCGTTGAGCATTCTTAAAAAGGAAAAAGCGAATATGGCGATCAGCGAGCCGCTTAAGGTGTGCATCAGACCGTCCCACCAGGAATTCATCCGGTAAACGCCGACGATCTCGCCGATGAACAAGGAACCGATGCAGAAGGCGATAAAAAGCAATTCCATAAATTCCGGGATGTCGATTTTCCACCTATGCTCGATAATCGACGGCAAGAACGAAGCTCCAAGCAATAGCAGCGAATAAAACGCGATCATGAAATAACGGCTTTCAAGCTCGTCAATCTTTTCCACGATTATCAGATAAATACTGAAACCCAAGATGATAACGGCAATGACGCGCATCATGATATAACAAAGCAGCGTTAATACTTTTTGTTTGTTCTCATCCATACTATTCCTCACCTCCCTTGGCTATTATTATATGACATAATTTTACAAAAAGCAATAAAAAAAACGGCTTTCGCCGTTTTTAAAGCCTTTCTTTGATTTTTTTGGTTATCGTTTCCGCCAATCCTTCCGGCACGTAGTCGGTAATGTCGTTTCCGAACATCACCAATTCTTTGATTGATGAGGATGATAAAAAGAGATTATTGGTGGAAGGGAAAAGAAACAAGGTGTCGACCGAAGGATCGATCGAGCGATTGAAGGAGAACAAGGTAATCTCGCTTTGATAATCGAGAAAACTGCGGACGCCGCGGATGATGACTTGCGCGTTCTTCTCACGCGCGAATTCGAGAACGAGTTTATTGCTTGCCTCGACAACCACGTTTTCCAGATCGCGGGCCGCGCGCTTCAACAAATCCACCCGCTCTTCGGTCGTGAATAAATATTTTTTGCTCGGATTAATTGAAACCAAAACATAGACGCGGTCAAATATTTTCGCCACGCGGCGGATAATATCCAAATGACCGTTCGATACCGGGTCAAAGGACCCGGGATAAACCGCTATTTTCATATCGCACCTCTGTATAATTATATTATATCCGATTTGCCGGATAAAATCAATTATTTTGTATCTGCCAAGCAAGAAAAGATTGTATATACAAGTTCATTATGATATAATGAAGCCGGCAGAGAGAGGTATCACGATGAGAACAATAACGCTTATTATGATCGGTCTGGGCTTTTTTGGCTTGGCCGCGGGAAACAACGAAATACGGGACGAAATCATCTTTAGCGACGTCTTAAACGGAAAGGAAATCACCCGTCTGGAAAACTATTTGGTTTATTACAAATATAATTCCTCGGGAAGGACCCCGGCAAACGAGTGGGGTTACGAAATCTCGGTTAATGGCGAAAATTACGTCGTCGAGACGGGAACGAATGTTAACGTTTACCCCGGCGGCTACGCGATTTCCGGGCACGGAACGAAAAAGGAACTTTTAACGCGGGTCCGCGTCGGCGATATCGTCGAGATAGATCACGGTTCCCTCGCGATCGCGGTCAAAAGAAACCCGGTGTTAAGCGCCGCCTTTCTTGTCGAGAAAAGCTACGCGGACGCGCAAGGATGGGCCGCGGCGGCCGCGGATAATTATATCCGGCGCGACGAGGCCGCGATTTCGAATCTTCTCAATGAATTAGCGGACGAGTATCAAAAAACGCGGGCGATTATCGAACAAGGGAATTATACCGCCGCTACGGTCGAGACCCTGGAGAAGATTGCGGGTCGCTGCGAGGAAATCGCCTTTGAAATCCGATACCGGACGGTAAATTCCGAGCCGCTTGAAATTAGGGCGCTCTGGCACCGCCCGAACGCGAGCGGAATAAGCGAGAGCAATTTGGCCGGCGTCAAAAGTTTTACCGCCAAGGTCAAGGAATTGGGCTTTAACGCGATCTACGTCGAGACTTTCTGGAACGGATACGCCAGTTATCGCTCCGATATCCTCGAGACGCACCCGCAGGTTGCCTATTATTATTACGGCGAGGAGTATGGGCACGATTATATCGCGGCGCTTATCGGCGAAGCGAAAAAGGCGGGAATCGACGTTTTTGCCTGGTGCCATACCTTTAACGCCGGGAATAACGCCTACCGGGCGAAAGCCGTTAAGGACGAGTGGCTCCTCGAGGATTACCAGGGAAACAAACTTCACCCAAATGTCTACGGAGGAAGTTATTACCTCGACCCGTCGCATCCGGAAGCGCTTGATTTTATCGAGTCGGTCTTCGTCGAGATGACGGAGAAATACGATTTTGCCGGGATCCAATTTGATTATATCCGCTATTATGACAACGACTATCGAGCCTCGCCGGTCCGCGACAGCGGGTTCGGCGCGCACTCGGAGAATAAATTCAAGGAAGCGACCGGCCTTTCCGGTGATGTCCGAACGCTGGTTCTGAATACCGCTTACCGGGAAAAATGGAACGAGTGGAGACAGGCAAACATTACCGCCGCAGTGAAACGCTTCTCGGAAGCGATTCGCGCCGCAAGGAGCGATATCGCGATCTCGGCCGCCGTCGTCGCCAACGTCAATATCGCCCGCGACACATACATGCAGGATTGGCCGACCTGGGTCAACCGCGGCTACATCGACCTGTTGTGCCCGATGATTTATACCGGCAGCGCCGCGGCCGTCGCCGAGGGCGCCCGGGCGATTAAAAACCGGGCGGGGAACTTAAGCCATCTGGCCGCCGGCATCGCCCCGATTTATTACGGTTACTCTAATCTCGTTGCCCTTGAGGAGACTCTTTCGGCCGGTAGATACGGCGGCGCCTCCCATTTCGCGAGCCAAAACGTTATCGGCGACCCCGCTTTCGAGGCCGCGCTTCGGAATGGCGCGTACCGAACCGCGTCGATATCGCCGCTTTCGCCTGCGGGAGTCGTCTTTGAAAAGGCGATGGAGGATCTGCTCGCGTATTGCGAGTATTACCGGGACGCCGCCGGGGATAATTACAGCGTCGTCAAGAATGAAATCGACGAAATCGCGGGAATGCGGCGCGAGAACCCCGCCGACTACGAGGAAATTATTAAACGGTTGAAACACCTGCGGCTTATAACCGCTTATCTCTCCGGCGACAGCCTCAGGGAGAACGTTAATCAAAAAATTACGCGTTTAATCGACGTTTTGGACGTGAAAATCTCGCGGGAATTGATCGCCATGGGTTATTACGACCCCGAATCGGGGCCCCGTCCCGACGCCGCGTCTTTCGACTATCCTTCCCCCGGGTTGCCTCCCGTTGCCCCGGGTAACGGCGACAAGCCGAAAAAAGGTTGCTTCGCCGGCCAAGGCCTTATTGCGCTCGCCTTAATCGGATTATTATATTTTAGAAGAAGAAAGGAACACGCCTCATGAGTCTAACCGTACGCGTCGTCCCCGTTCTGGACAGCCGCGCCGTAGACGTCCGGAAGTTTTCCGATGTAAAAGTGTATCGGGGAGAGATCGAAAACGAGATATTCCCGCCGTCCCCGCCCCCCTGCTTTCCCGGCGCCTGGTACCGCAAGGCCTTTTCTTCGCGCGATTACTGGCTCGGGATCGAGGGGCTGATTGAGCTTGGCGAGTTTTTCCCCGACGAGAGCCGTTTTAATCTTGACGGCAAGGGTCGCTACATGGACAACCCCAGCGTTTATATGGGAGGCAACAGTTCCAGGGAAAGCGACGCGGGGCTCTCGCTTAATATTATGTATCCGACCGCCGACACTTCTTATGACCTTACCCCAGCTTCCCCGAAACTGGGCTACCGGCCTTTTTGGCGCTATATATATTACGAGGCCGAAGACATCGAAGGCAACGTCACGCGCCGGGAAGTGAATTCCTGGAACGTAACGCATCCAAAAAACTTGTCGTACTATTATTTTCCCGGCGATGTTTTGCGGATGAGCGTTTATTCGCCGCTTCCCGATTACCTGCAGTTGCGCATCGAAGTCGTAAAGCCGACGGAAATACCGAAGTACGCGAAACTAAGGCGAGGTTACGGGCTTCCCGGTAACCGGCCCGCTGATTTCTTCAGCCCCTGTTTTTATTCCAAAGGTCACGGTTATGACAAAGCGGAGTTTAAACGGGTCAACGCCATCGACCAATACGGAAACGAAGGCTATAAAGCCCAAGAGACCAAGGCTCGGGTCACGCCCGCAGTTTGGCGCGAAGTCTACTTGTATCGAGAAATTGGGGGAGAAGTCATGAAGGTCCCCTTTCACGCCCGCCGTTACGGCTCGATGGTTTGCCCGGACGATAGGGCGATAACGGTATCCCCCTGCAACCCCGATTTGGGGGGAGAGATAATCGAGATTCACCCGGAAAAAGCAAGAAAGGAGTAATTATGAAAGACACTTATTTGTTTCGAAATTATTACTCGGTCGACAGTTATGTCGCGTATACCGGCAAGATCCCGCTTCGTCTCGACGGGAGAACGATTACTTTTAAAATGTATTCCGATTTCGCAAATCTCCTCAACGGGGAGTTTTTCACGGTTTCCTCGGACCCCGACGCCGTCCCGACTTTTATCCATTACGATGAAAACATCAAATATGACGGCTACCGGCTTGACATCAGGAAAAACGAGATTTCGATCGACGCCCGCAACACCCGCGGCGTCCGTTACGCGATCGACACGTTAAACAAACTCGTTGTCCGCAAAAACGGGAAACTTTTGCTTCCGATCGCTTTGCTTTTGGATTATCCCTCTTTTGAATTCCGCGGGATTATCGAAGGTTATTACGGCGAGCCCTGGAGTTTCCAGGAAAGGATGACGCTGGCCGATTTTATGGACAGCCTGCGCCTCAACACTTATATGTACGCCCCGAAATCCGATCCCTATCACCGGGTAAAATGGCACCAATTATATCCCGACGATTTGTTTAAGCAAATCATCGCCCTTATCAATAAACTTAAAGAAAAAGAAATAAACTTTTTCTATTGCATTTCCCCGGGATACGCCGAAAACCCCGACGAACGATTCCGCTTCCTGGGCGACGAGGATTATCAAAGGTTGTTTGTAAAGCTTGACCAACTGATTTCGGTCGGGGTTAATAAATTCGGCCTGCTAATGGACGATATCGATTACCAGCTCAGCCCGAAAGACAAGCTCGTTTTCGACCGGCCGGGCATCGCTCACGCTCATCTGGCCAACAGGATAAACAAGTATTTGTCCGAGCGTCTCGTTAACCACACGCTCGTCTTATGCCCCACCGAATACTCGCAGATTGGCAGCACTCAGTATCGCAACGACCTGAAGGAACTCCTTGACAAAAACATCTACATTTTCTGGACCGGCGATAATGTTTGCGCCGAGGCGATTACGGAGCGGGATATAAAACAGACGCGCGCCGCTTACGACCGCGAACTTTTCATTTGGGATAATTTCCCCGTGTCCGACTTCACCCACGGCGTTCGCGAGTATATCGCGCCGATTAGAAACCGCGCTGCTAATTTGGGCGATTACGCGATCGGTTATTTGATTAACCCAAGCAATAATTACTATATCTCGCAGGTCGCGATTACGACCATGGCTCATTACGCCTGGAACAACGCCAAATACGACCAGGAAAAATCATTCGAGATAGCTTTGGAAAAGGTCGGCGCCGATTTCCGTCGCGTCGGGCGCGATTTCATCGCGCATAATTTCCCGAGCGTGCTCTCCTACGGAAATATTGAAGAAGAAAAGACGATGGTAGAAAAGTATGACAAAGCCGCGATCAACGCCTACTATCGCAAAGTCGCCGCCAGCGCCGCCGAGTTATCGCGTCTCGATTTGCCGATAATTAATGAGTTAAAGCCTTGGCTTGAGAGAACGATCCGCGAGGCGGAAATCGTGAAGAAAATCCTCTCGGACGAGATTAAGCCAGAGGAGTTGCGCGAATTTCTCGCCGATAATAAATTTACCGGCAGCGAGCTTTTTGATTTTCTCGTAAAAAAACGCGGCCTTCTAAACGACGAGGAATACCGGGAACTTATCGACAAGCGAAGAGGAGGCCGTTGGTACCGCGTGTTTGAGGAGAAAAGATGGCCCGTAAAATAATATATCTTCCCCTAGACGAGCGCCCCTGCAATTATCTCTTTCCCCGGGAGATATTTGCGGGGACGGATATCGCCGTCGCCGCGCCGCCGGCTGCGGCGATGGGGAAAAAAAAGACTCCCGGCGATTTTCAATTAATCCGGGAGTTTCTCCTTAATGAATGTAAGGACGCCTACGGTGCGGTAATCAGCGTCGACACTCTTCTTTACGGCGGCATCGTTCCATCTCGCCTTCATCATCTCGCGTTGGAAGAGTTAATCTCGCGTCTTTCTCTGCTTTCAGAGCTAAAGAAACGCAACCCGGAGCTTGCGCTTTACGCGTTCCAGTTAATTATGCGGACGCCTCAAGAAAGCATCAGCGAGGAAGAACCGGAATACTACGGGGAATGCGGCCGGGAGATATTTTTGCGCGGTTATTACCGAAACAAAGAGCGGCTCGGAATTATCACTGACGAAGAACGGCAAGCGGCCGCGGCGGTAAAAATCAAGCCGGAATATTTTGACGATTACCTGAACCGGCGTCGGGTTAATCTTGCCATGAATCGCGCGACCCTCGAACTGGTCGCCGCGGGAGTAATCGATTTTCTCGTTATTCCCCAGGACGACGCTTCCGAATACGGGTTCCCGTCGATGGACCAGGCGGAGTTGCGCGCCGTGATCGCGGAGAAACGTCTTGGGCCAAGCGTCTATCTTTATCCGGGCGCCGACGAGGTCGGGTGCGTTTTGCTTGCGCGGATGCTTAACAAAGTAAAAGGCGGCACACCGCGGGTATTTCTTAAATATCCTTCGCCTTCCGCGCCGATGGTAATCCCCTGTCTTGAGGACCGGCCGCTTGACGTTACCGCGAAATACCATATCGCCTCCGCCGGCGGGGTTTCCGCGAGTTCCCTGGCCGACGCTGATATCGCGCTCCTGCTTTTAATCGGCGCCGATAAAATGATTCCCAGGCCCGGCGCCGCGCCGGGACGGGGAGTCGACGTCCTAAGCAATCTGCCGGAATGTTTCGAATTCGCGCGCCGCGCGCTTGCTGACGGCCGCTCCGTCGCCGTGGCCGATTTGATCTATTTAAACGGCGGGTCACCGGAGGTTTTATCCTATATCAAGCGCGCGGGGCTGACAATGAAGCTCGCCGCTTACGCCGGGTGGAACACCGCGAGCAATTCGCTCGGGACGGCGATCGCCCAGGCGATCGTTTATCATTATTACGGCGACCGCCCGGAGCACCGGTTTTTCCTGGTTAAAAGATATATCGAGGATATCGGTTATTGCGGGGTCGTCCGGGAAAAGGTAGCGTCCGAGATTATCTCCCGAGGACTTTCCTATTTTAACGTCGGGGAAGAAGACGGATGGGCGGCGCGCCGGGTTGAGGAAGAATTGAATAAATTTTTTGCCGATCAATTGCCGGAGGTCTTTCGGGAATACCGTCTCGAAGACGCAAGGCTTCCCTGGAAAAGGATGTTTGAAGTTGATTTTAAGGTGAAGGAAAGATGAGATTTTACCGAAGGATTTCAGTTTTACTTATAGTTTTTATTATCGCCTGCGGCGGCGCCGTCGTCGTCGGGGCGTCCTCGCTTGCGTTTGAAAAAACGGAAGTTTTGGAAAGCGGCGAGCTATACGCTGGCGTCGATTATGAGAAGTTTTCGGCCGCGACCTGGACCGACGCGGGCGAGGTCGGCAACCAGCAGATCAGCGTCGTCAAAGAGCGAAAGTTAAGCCCCGTCAAAGTCTTCGCCTGGGCGAAAACCGGCCCGTCGTCGCTATCGGGCGGCGACATGTTGGCGATCGCTTCCGATTTTGAGAAGGAAAACCCGGGATGGACGGTTATCGCCGGGATTAACGGCGATTACTATGATCCCGCGACCGCGACCCCCGTGAACGCGTTCGTTCGCGCGGGCGACGCGATCAAACCCGTTAATCATCAAAAATACATGTCGCTCGCGATCGGCGACTCCAAAGAATTCGCGGTCTCGCGCGTCAACCGGAGCGAAAGCAAATACGGGCTTTCGTTTTATCAGGCCGGGACGAACGCCGTGATGAAAGAGATATTACTCGACGGGCATAATTTACCGCCGAGCGCCGGTAAGACATCATTTTACCACGGCAACTCGCGGGAAGTTACCGTCGCCGGGGCGAGATTGTTTTTAGCCGAGGCCGATACGCGACTGAACTACGGCGGCGTGTTTTTCCGCGGCCGGATCACGGGCGAGGTCGAAGCCGCCGCGGTCGGTAGCGATAAATTAACGATCGCGACCCGGAATCCCGAGATTGCCGCTCTTTTGGAAGAGGGTCCGGAAATCCGCGTGCAGAAAAGCCTCGCCGGCGCGAATAACGGCTATGACAATATTATCGGCGTCGGCAGCCAGCCGTTAAAAGAAGGCGAAATTCTTTCCTTTTCGGAAATCGGCGACCAGAGCGAGGCGTTCGCCTCGGCGCGGCATCCCCGCTCGGCCATCGGTTTCACCGCTGCGGGCGATGTTATTCTCGCCGCGTTTGACGGCCGGCAGGGTTCGCTTTCCGGCGTCAATCTTCGGGAAATGGCCAAGGCGCTGCGGGAACAAGGCTGCGTCGACGCCTTTAACCTCGACGGCGGCGGTTCGACGCAATTAATTATCCGCAAAAACGGCAAACTGCGATATTTAAACAGCCCGTCGGAAAAATACCGGCGCGTCGCGAACGCGGTGTTGATCGCTGCGCCGGACGTGTATATCGAAGCGGCGTACCGGGAGATAACCGCCTCCTCCCTTACGCTTGATTACCGAGTCACCCCCGCCGCCGGTGTGGAAATTAAAGCGAGGCGGCTTTTGGTTAACGGCGTTCCGGAAAGTCTCTCCGCGCCTTCCGTCTCGCTGGATTTTTCCGAACCCCGCGGGATCCATTATTTTTCTTTCGAGATTGAGTATCTAAAGGATGGTAAAAAATATACCCGGGTGATGTATAATCACCGCGTAAATATCGCCAATTTTGACGCGCCGGCGCCCGGGAAAACCAAACCGCATTCCTTTACGATCGAGTTCGCGCCGCGCCCGGAGCATAACGGGTTTGACGCGGTGATTAATTTTTCCGACCCGGACGACACGATCGTTAAACTTTACTTGGTTAATGACGGCGAAAAACAAGTGGCGCTAAAAGACTCCCGCGGCTATGTGTGCAAATATTACAATTTGTCGGGCGGGCGCATTTTTGCTTTTACCGTCGAATATCATTACGTTCTCTCGTCGCCCGCGCCGGTAAGAGAGGAATACCCCGAGGTTTTCGTTTACGAATACGTCGCGTCTCCGGCCGACGGGGAGGGCGATGAAAAAAGCGGGTGTTCCCTCGCCGGCATCCCCGCCGCTTTCGGATTGATCGTATATTATTTTGTTAGAAAACGGCGTAATTACGTCAAAATACCGGAATAGAGTTGGCGCGAAATGTTTCGCGGCAACTTTTTTATTTAAAAAAATGTAAGCCTTTCCAAAAAAATACTTGACTAGACAAGTTAAGTGTTATATAATTAAGCTAGCATTAGAGATAGGAGGAACTAATGGCTGCATTTAAAAAAATATTCGTGTTTGTCTGCTTGACGGTGGTTGCGATCGTCTTGAGCGGTTGCGGCAAGGACAAAGTGCCGCCCGAACTGGTGATCGAGACGCCGGAAATATCGCATGCGGCAGGCGCGGATATCGTTTTGGCGGAATATATTAAAGATTTCATTTCCGTAAGCGATAACGTGACTGCCGAAGATGAAATCAAAATCGAAATCGTCGATTTTGGTGGGTATGACAAAGGAAAGAAAGGTGTTTACGAGATTACCATCAGGGCGACCGATAAGGAAGGCAATTATACCGATAAGAAGATGACGGTAGTCGTCACCGACGCTGACACCGTCCCGCCGGCGTTGACGAAGACGCCGACGACGATTTATCATATTGCCGGAGAAGAGGTTGACCTGACCGAGGGTCTGGAAGGCGTCGATAATGTCGACGGCGTGAACGTTAACTTTAAGGTTGTGGATCTTGGCGATTATGACAGAAACGTTCCCGGAACGTATACCGTGATGATTGTCGTTTACGACAATGCCGGCAACGAAAGCGCTCCTTTTGAGCGCGAGGTCGTCGTATCCGATAGCTACAGCCGCGCCGAGATGGTATCGTTTGAAGGCGAAGTTATTCGTTACGAAGCGCTTTACAACCCGCAGATTCTGGCCGGGCATACCGCTACCGGTTACAACACGGCCTATGACGGTCATTATGTCAATGTTTTATCTAAAGACTATGTCGACTGGCTTGTGAATTACGCGCCGGAAAGAATCGGCTCGGGCGTCGGCTGGAGCGTAATCGCCGTTACCGACGCCGACAACAAAATCGTTTATGTCCGCCACTGGAACAGCGGCGAGGCTTACCTCGACAATGAAGGAAATTTGGTTTCGGTTCCGGCGGTCGACTGGTCGACGGGAACCAACCGTAACTGGACCGAGGAAGTGAACGGGAAAATGATCTCCCGCACCAACGCGCGCTACAGTTCCGGCGAGATGGGCATGATGATGGCCAATATCAGCCGTTGGATTCCCGATGGCGGTCATGTTTTCATGTTCATTAATTGGATGACGATCGGCCTTGACGAGAACGAGGAAGTCGTGACGAAGGCCAATACTTCCGATATGCCCCGGGCGATGGGCGCTAATTACATTATGTATAGCGACGAGGACGGGGACGACGTGATGGATTACGCTTTGGGTCGCGAGCTTAAAATCATTGACCCGCAATTAAGCAAACAATCGATACGCAAGTCTTTTGACGCGGATAAACCTTTCCCGGTTATCACCGTGTCCGGCAAACGGACCGTGACCGACACCGGCGTTTGGAAAACGAATTATATCGAAACCGTTTATTTGAACGAACACGACAGCGAAAACCCGTATGACCCGCTTGCCGGCGTTACGGCAAACGACGGGAAAGGCGGCGATATTACCGACGAGATTACTTATAGGGTATATCGTTACGCAACGACCGAACAAGTTTACGGGTACATGACCTCGCTATCGATAAACGACCCCCGCTGGGCCGAATATTACGATGAGGTCTGGACGCTGGAAGAAAACGAAGTTCAGTTGGATAACATCCTCGTCCCGGGTAACGACGGTCATTATTTCGTGATCGAATACACGGTAACCGCGAACGGGCATACCGACACGCTCTACCGGCTGATTCAAATCAAAGCCGACACCCCCGATTATATCGAGCTTTACGGCGAGTCGGATTCCGTTTACGCAAACGTCATGTCGATCCAGCAACGCTTGGAAATGAATCCCGATTTGGACGAGTTTGGGGCGATGGACAATACGGACAAAGGCATACTTTACAACTATGAAGGCTTTAAATCATTATCCGTATATCCGAATCTTCCCAAAGGCGTCGTCGTCGTTTTGGACGAATACTACCGGGTATTAACGATAAGAGTCCTGGCCAATACGGCTTTTGAGATTACGCCCGACGGAAAAGCCGAAATCAACGACCTGGAATGGGTTGACGACGGCCTTCTCGCGGGAATTGACGATATGCTCCCCGAAGGCGGTTATGTCGTTATATATCCCGAAGGAAAAGACGGAACCGTACTTGCGAAAGCGCTGCGAGCTTTTGTTGATTTTGATTATCAGGAAGGCGATATCACCGCCGATATTAAAAACGGCGCCGTCTCCGTGTCTCTTGTGATCAAGGAAGTTCAGGAAGTTTCGACCCTGCTCGTTAACGGCGAGGCGCCGCTCATCGAAATCAGCGGAAACGAAGTTACGATTAAGGTCGTTGAAAACAGCAAGGAAGCTTTGATATTCTACCCGGCGGGAGGCGGGGCCGGATTCCGGCTGGATACCGGCAAGGCCTACTATTTCACGAAAGAAATGTATGCCGTTCTCTCGCAAAGCCAGGAAGTTGTCTCCTCGTTTACCACATCAAGTCCGAACAAGGGCGTTCCCTGGTTCCGCGACGGATCGATCGTCGTGCTTGACGCCGACGGCAAATTCGTGCTCGCTCGCGTGATGACGACCGCGGCCGCGGCGGAAATAAAAGCTGACGGCACGGTTATTTACGGCAACGCTGCTGTTGTCGCGACGACCGAGGCGGATAAAGCGGCCGCGGGAGAGGCGAACTTGTCGTTTGACTTGGTTATCCCGAACGCCGCCAATACCGTCCCGCACGGACCGTTGGCCGACATTCTTGACATCGTGCCCGACGGCGGCTCGTTTATCATCTTCCCCGGCACTGCCAATACCGCCGTCCGCAATTACAGCGTCCGGTTGCTCTGGAACGCCGATTACCCGGGCAGCGGCATAATCGTTGACGCCACGGCGGAAGAACCGCCGGCCGGCTCGCCCGACCCCGCGACCAACGGCTTTGATTTCGATAACTATACCGCCGATTATTTCGAGAATCTCTTAATCGAGGTTGAATTCGTGGCGACCGTAGCCGACAAACCGGCAAAACTCCCGCGTCCGAAAGTTACCCTTGACGGCAACGCGATCAGCTGGGCCGCCGTGGAAGGCGCAGCGAGCTACGACCTTTATGTCGACGGCGTTCTCGCGTTGGCATCCGCCGGAACGTTTAACGAAGAAACTAACGCATACGAGTTTGATCTTGCCGGGCTTGATTTGCAGGCCTCGACTTATAAAATCCAGGTCCGGGCGATAACCGCGGACGCGAAAGCGAGCTCGACGTCGGTATTGAGCGACGCGGTAATGTATGAGCTTAGGCGCGCGGATTCCCCCGACCCGGAAACCTTTGTTTTGGATGATAATATCTTATCGTGGGGCGAAGTAGAGGGCGCGACGAAATATCTCGTTTCTATTAATGACGGCGACTATTTTGAAGTCGAGACCAACCAGGTGACGATCCCCGACGACGCTTTGACGGCCGGAACGATCGTTAAGGTTATCGCCGTCGGCGAGGAAGGAGTTTTCAACTCGCTGCCGACGGAATATGAGCTTGACATCGAGGTTATCCCCAAGGAAATAACGCTTGGCTCTTATGTGTTGCCGGTCGTCGAGTTTACCGCGAGCGCGTGGCTGCGTCACGCCGACCCGGAAAAAGGCAACGATCCCGGCGCGCAATGGATTCAAGGAATCGTCGTCGTTAACGGCGTCCATGAATTCGCCAATCTAGACGATAACGTCCGGCTCTTCAGCGGCGGTTACGCCGCGGTGCTTGACGCGGACTTCAAAGTAAAATATATCGTCGACCGTTGGGCGCACGAATGGAACGCCGAGGACGGCTGGACGACCAACTCCGGCGGCTGGGATTGGGCTCTCAATTTTTACGCCTCTTACTTCAAGCCGTATCTTGAAGAAGGCGACGTCATCATCTTCGCCTCGCAATACGGTACGGGCTTGCCGGAAGGCACCTACCGCAACTACTTCGGAAACGCCTTAATCTATGACCTGGAGACGCTAACGACCGATCACCGAAACATTAACATTGAGGAAGCGATTGACCCGAGCGCGGTCAAAATCGAAATTAAAGAAGTCGTTGCCACAAAAACGATCGCTCTCGGCGGAAATCACCTGCCGATCGTCGAGTTCACGCTTGAAAAGTGGCTGAATTACGCCGATCCCGACGGCGGTAATGACGTCGGCGCGGCCAATATCGCGGGCATCGTTTTAGTCACCGGCGTCATCGGTATTGCTGATCTTGAAGATAATCATAGACTTTTCAGCGGCGGATACGCCGCGGTGCTTGACGCGGATCTTAAAGTAAAATATATCGTCGACCGCTGGGCGCACGAATGGAACGCCGAGGACGGCTGGACGACCAACTCCGGCGGCTGGGATTGGGCTCTCAATTTTTACGCCTCTTACTTCAAGCCGTATCTTGAAGAAGGCGACGTCATCATCTTCGCCTCGCAATACGGCAAAGGTCTGCCGGCCGGCACCTACCGCAACTACTTCGGCAACGCCCTCATTAAAAACTTGGGAACGGTGACAACCGATCACCGCGGCGTCGATCTCGAGGAAGCTATCGACCCGAGCGCCGCGAATATCGTCATCCGCGAACAAAAGAAAGTTCTCAACGTCGGAACATCGCTCGTGAACGTTAAGGAAATGGAACTTGACGAGTGGCTGAATTACGCCGATCCCGCGGGCGGCAACGACGTAGGCGCGCAATGGATACACGGGTTTGTCCTCGTCCACGGCGCCGCAGGAATTAAGGAACTTGATGACGACGCGGTCGTTTTCAGCGGCGGTTATGTGGCCGTAGTTGATTCCGAATTCAAGGTCAAGTACTTCGTAGACCGCTGGGCGCACGAATGGAACGCCGAAGACGGTTGGACGGTCAATGACGGCGGCTGGGGCTGGGCGCTTAATTTGAAAGCGTCGTACTTTAAACCGTATCTTGAGGATGGCGACATGCTTATCATGGCCTCGCAATACGGCGTCGGCCTTGGCGTCGGGACTTATCGCAATGTTTTAGGAAACGAGCTTATATATAATTTGGGGACTTTAACGACCGATCATCGCAACGTCGACATTGAGGAAGCGCTTGATCCTTCGGAAGTCGCGATCCAATTAATCGAACTTAAATAAAAAATCAGGGAATTAGCCGGGAGCAAAGGCTCCCGGCTTATCCCGACCATACGGTGAGCCATGAAATTCGAGAAGTTTTACAACAGCCGGGTTTTCGGGTTCTTCGACTGGCTGTATCGCATGTTTATCCTCAATATTTTGACCGTTTTGTTTATCGCGTTGGGACTGGCGGTCTTTTCCCTGATGGCGGCGCTCGTGGCGCTATTAATCGTTCTCCGCTCGGCCAAGAGCGATTTTGATTTCCCGCTCGTCAAAGGTTATGTTAAGAGTTTCTTCGCAAATTTCGTCCCCGTATTGAAACTCTCGCTTTTCTACGTTATCTTAGGCTTGCTTTTGCTTTTTAACAGTTATTTTTTCTATTTGGGATTTGTGGATAACGGGGGATTTTTGAACGAGGTACTGTATTATCTTGCCTTGTTTATCGATTTGGTGTTTATTTTGGCTTTTGTGAACGCGTGTTTTGTTTATGTGTATTTTCCAAACCTAACTTATTGGAAGGTAGTCAAGTATTCATTCGTCTTACTGCGGGCCGTCCCGCTTCAGGCGCTGTCCCTGGCCGCGTTTCTCGCCGCGGCGGTCGCGCTATTATTCGTGAAGATTATTAACATTATTTTGATATTTATTTTCGTTGCTCTTTTTATTTATATCGCCAATCTTTTCCTTGAAAAAATTTATTTGCGTTTGGCGGCCGAGGGAGTCAGGCCGCGCGACGTTTTCCTTTACCTGAGAGACAAACGGGAAAATTCTTAAGGTTTGTGAGGGAAGAATCATGAAAAAAAAGATTATTATTATTGCCTTAATCACCGGAATCGGCCTGTTTCTTTATTTTGGGGTTAAACGGAATCCCGTTCCCGTCCGTTCCGCAATCTATCAGGGCTCGGTCTATCAAGACGGAGCCGGCGCCTTGCCCGATTATCACGCCTATCTGAGCGAAAGAGCGGACGCGGCTCGTCCCGCGGAAGAAATCGTGATTTCTGCGGTCGAGTCCTATGACTATGATTCCGACGGTTTCGAGGCCGAATGTTATTCGACGGAAGAAGACGGGGTTGCGGGACTTTATATTCCCGAGCCCGGCGAGGTCTGCTGGGAGGTTGACGTTCCCCAATCCGGTTTATACAATATCGAGATTAAGTATTACCCGGTGCCCGGCCGGAGCGCGGCGATTGCTCGCGGGCTGAAGATCGACGGCGATTACCCCTTTAAGGAGGCCGCGAACTTTACTCTGTCCCGGATTTGGGTCGACGAGTTTCCCGTCGCCAGCCGGCGCGATACCGGCAAGCATGATATCAAACCATCGCAAATCGAAAATAATAGATGGAACAACGAGACCGTCCGCGACACCAACGGTTATTATGACGGCCGACCGTATCATTTTTATCTTGAGTCCGGGAAACGAACGATTACTTTGGTCGGCGTCCGGGAACCGGTGGTGATAGCGGAAATCAAGCTCTATCAACACGCGCCGGAGCCCGGTTACCGCGATTATCTCGACCATTATCGCGCCGCCGGCTATCAAGAAATTGAGACGCCCGGAGGCTTTTACAAAATCCAGGGCGAGAACCCGCTCGAAAAATCGACCCCGGTCTTGGCCCCGGTCGCCAACTGGAGCAGCTATAAGGTCGACCCCTACGAAAAATTTATCACCCGGTACAACACCGTCGGCGGTTATGCCTGGCGGGTCGCGGGCGATTGGATTACTTGGGAGGCGGAGGTTCCGGCCGCGGGACTTTACAGATTGAGCTTTAAAGTCTTGCAGAATTATAGCCGCGGGATGGACAGCGCGCGGATCCTCTACATTAACGGCGAGGTCCCGTTCGCGGAGTGCCGCGAGATCCGTTTCCGATACCGCGGCGACTGGCAAAACGCGACTTTGGGAAGCGAGGAAGAGGATTATTGGTTTTACCTTGAGGAAGGAAAAAATACGATTACCCTGGAAGCGACGATTGGCGTTTACGACAACGTCATCCGCACCGCCGAGCAGACGATAGCGATTCTTAACCGCCTGTACCGGAAAGTGGTAATGATCACCGGCGTCGCCCCCGACAAGTACCAAGATTATCTTTTGGAAGAACGGATCGACGATCTTTGGGAAATGATCGACGAGAGCATATATAATCTCGAATACTGCATCGAGGAAACGATAAAAATCGCCGGCGAACGGAGCGGCTTAATCTCCGCTTTCGAGAGAACGCTCGTTCAGTTGCGGAAATTTAAGAAAAGCGAGCAAAACATCCAAAGAAGCCTTAAGGAACTGGAGGACAATATCGCCGCCTTGGGGACATGGGTGATGGATATTTCCGAGCAGCCCCTGGCCGTCGACTGCCTTTACGTTTTAGGGAAGGATGGCAAGCTCCCCAAGGCCTCGACGAATTTCTTTCAAAAATTATGGCACGAGCTCGTGATGCTCGTCGGCAGTTTCGGAGCCGGCAGCGCGCTCGAGAGCAGCATCAAGGCCGACGGTCCGACGATTACCGTTTGGGTGTTCTCCGGTCGCGACCAATCGCAACTTTTACGGCAACTGGTCGACGAGTCGTTTACTTTGCGGGAAAACATTAACGTGAAACTGAAACTGGTCAACGCAACCGCCTTGCTTCCGGCGACACTCGCCGGGAACGGCCCGGACGTCGCCTTGGGCGTCGGGCAAAATATCCCCGTGAACTGGGGAATAAGGAAGGCGCTTCTCGATCTCGCGGAGTTTTCCGATTTTCCCGAGGTCGCCGCTTGGTTCAGCCCCAGCGCTCTTACGGCTTTCCGCTTTGGCGATAGCGTTTACGCCCTTCCCGATACCGAGGATTTTCTCGTGACTTTTATTCGGACCGATATCGCCGGGGAAATGGGTTTTTCGGCCCCCGAAACATGGGATGAGGTTTTGACGCTTGTCCCGTACCTGCAGAGATCGTACCTCGATTATTATATACCCAATACCCGCGGCGCTCTAAGCACAGTGCTGCACGCGATGATCGTTCAAAAGGGCGGCTCCCTCTACGAGGAGGGCGGCCGGAAAACGAGACTTATGGAAACGGACGCTACCGAAGCCTTCATTGACTTCACGAGTTTCTTTTCCGACTACGGGTTCGCCGTGAGCGCCAATTTCCCCAACCGTTTCCGCAGCGGGGAGATGCCGATCGGGATTTATAATTATTCGCTTTACAACACTTTGGCGGTTTTCGCCCCGGAAATTAACGGTCATTGGCGATTCGCGCCGCTGCCGGGCTATGAAGAAGACGGGGTCATTCATAACCTGACGACCTCCACGGTGACCGGATCCGTCATCCTCGCAGACTCGAAGGAAAAAGAAGCAAGCTGGAAGTTTTTGAAATGGTGGCTTTCGGCGGAAACGCAGGCGAATTACGCCCGCGGCATGGAAGCGATTCTCGGCGCCGCGGCCCGTTACCCGACCGCCAACCTCGAGGCTTTCGGAAGTCTCCCGTGGTCGGCGCGGGACTACCGCGTGCTTGAAAAACAGCGCGATGCCGCCGTCGGCGTTCCGACGATCCCCGGCGATTATATCGTCGGCCGCTATCTCGACAACGCTTTCCGCGCCGCCATCAATAATAACCTTAACCCTCGCGATACTTTGTTTGAATACGCGCAGAAAATTGACCTGGAAATTACCCGCAAACGTAAAGAGTTCAATCTTGATTAGGGAGGACGGAACCGATGACAAGCATAACGAAAAATAAAAATAAGCCATCCTTTTGGCAGCAGGTCAAGAAAAACAAAGTATCGTATTCGATGGTCGCTCCTTTCTTTATCATCTTTTTTACGTTCACCGTCTTGCCGGTGTTGATGAGTTTCGGGCTTAGTTTTACTTCCTTTGACATGCTCCAAGCGCCGAAATTTATCGGCCTTGATAATTATATCAACTTATTTTTAAACGACGAGGTCTTCCTAATCGCTCTCAAAAACACTTTTATCCTGGCGGTCATTACCGGGCCCGTCTCTTATATCATGGCCTTTGTTTTCGCTTGGCTTATTAACGAGCTGCCGCGAAAGATCAGGTGGCTCATGACGCTCATTTTCTACGCGCCGTCAATCAGCGGCAGCGCTTATCTCTTATGGCAATTGATATTCTCTTCCGATATGTACGGTGTTTTAAACGCGACGCTTATGGATTTGGGGATCATCAACGCTCCGATTTTATGGTTGGACACCCCGCAATACGCGTTGCCGATCCTTATTATCGTTCAGCTATGGTTAAGCCTCGGCGTTTCCTTCCTCGCGTTTATCGCGGGGCTTCAGACCGTGGATAAAACGTTATACGAGGCGGGGGCGATCGACGGGATTCGCAACCGCTGGCAGGAACTTTGGTATATTACCCTCCCGCAGATGAAACCGCAGTTGATGTTCGGGGCGGTTATGCAGATCACGAGCGCGCTCGGGATCGCCGCGGTCTCGATTAATCTGCTCGGGTTTCCTTCCGTCGAGTATTCCGGTCATACGATCGTGACCCACCTTATGGACTTCGGCTCGACGAACTCCACCCGTTTGGAGATGGGGTACGCTTCCGCGATCGCGACCGTCCTGTTTTTCATTATGCTCGGGTCCAACCTGATCGTTCAGAAAATTATCAGAAGGGTGGGAACGTAATGGAAGACGTCCAAAGCCGCGAGGCGATTGTCGCGGATCTAAAGCGCGAGGAATTAAAATGGCTTAAGGAGCGTAACCGCCGCCGCCGGCTCCGGCGCAAGGTAAGGCTCAGCCGCTCGTGGAAAGGCGATATATTCGTAATCATCGTTTTGATTGCTTTTGGTTTTTTCAGCGCCTATCCCTTAATTTTTACCATCGCCAACTCCTTAAAACCCTTGGACGAGATATTTAAGTTTCCGCCGCGGCTTTTGCCGAGACGGATCACGTTCGAACATTTTGTGGATCTTTTTAACTTAATCGGAAACACGCAAATCCCGATATCGCGGTATTTGCTTAACACGGTGCTGATTACGTTGTTCGGGACCGTCGGTCATGTTTTCCTGGCTTCGCTTTGCGCATATCCCCTGGCAAAGCATAAATTCCCCGGAAAGCACTTGATCAATCAAATGATCGTTTACTCGCTGATGTTCAGCGCCGCGGTAACGATGATTCCGACATACATGATTTCGAGTTGGCTGGGGCTCATCGACTCTCAACTCGCGATCATCATCCCCGCTTTCGGGTATTCGCTCGGGATATTCCTGATGCGCCAGTTCATTAACACGATTCCCGACGAACTTTTGGAGGCCGCCAAGGTTGACGGCGCGAACGAGTACCAAATATTCTTTAAGATTGTTATGCCGCTAGTGAAACCGGCGTGGCTCACCCTGATAATTCTTCTTTTCCAACAATTATGGGGCGCGGACGGCGGGAACTATATATTCACCGAAAACTTAAAACCCTTAAGCTACGCCTTAAGCCAAATTGTCGCCGGCGGCATCCCGCGGACGGGAACGGCGGCGGCGGTGACGGTGATAATGCTCGTTGTCCCGATTACTGTGTTTATCATTAACCAATCGCGCGTTCTTGACACTATGGCGCATTCGGGGTTGAAGTAGGTGAAATATGAAAAGAACAGCTTTATTTCTTATCGCTTTTTTCGTTGCGTTTATCTTTGTTTCCGCCGAGGCGAGCGCGGCTTATAATTATGACCCTTTCGGCGACGCGATCGCTTCCGCGGAAGCGCTGATCGCGCGAAAAGTCGTCGATTCCTCGAATTTGCTTGACCGGGAAGGAGAGAGCGCCGGTTACGTCTTCGGCGCCCTGGCGGACGTTTTCGCTCATGAAGACCGGGTTTTTATCGTCGACTCCGAAAACGACGCCGTCGTCGTTCTCGACGACGAGTACAGGTTTATAGCCGCCTTCGGAAGGGACGAGGGGGCGGGAAAACTGAAAAACCCGCGCGGGATATACGTCACCGAGGATTATATTTACGTCGCCGACTACGGAAACAATAGGGTGGCCGTGTTCACCCATGATTATGAGTTTTCGTGGGAAGCGACGACGCCTGACGATCCCTCCTTCAAACAAGACCCCGCCGACGAGCGCGGTTACGACTTTAAGCCGCTGAAGCTCGCGGTCAACGACGCGGGACGGATCTATGTCGTCGCGGACCAGATTTTCGAAGGAATAATCGATTTAAACCCCGACGGTTCCTTTTCCCGCTATGTCGGGGCTTCGACCGTGACGCTTTCGGTTTGGGAGGCGTTCTGGTTATTGTTCACGACCGAGACGCAGCGCCGGGCGCAGGGTTACCGCCTGGCGACAAGCTTCGTCAACGTTAACGTCGACGAGAAGGGGCATCTTTATACCCTGTCGGGGTTATCGGAAGGAAGCCGCGTCATTAAAAAGCTGAACAACAAAGGTTACGATATTTTATGGCGGAACGGTTACGTGCCGCCGGTGGGCGACGTCGCCTCGATCGACGGTCGGGTCAAAGTGCCGACCGGGCCGAGCCAGCTCGTCGACATCGACGTAAACGAAAGCGGGACCTATTGCGTTCTTGACAAAACCCGCGGCCGGATATTTGTCTATGACTTCGAGGGTTATCTTCTGTATATCGGCGGCCAGCTCGGCAATATCGGCGGAGCCGCCAACAACCAGCGTTCCCTCTTCTTAAGTCCCGAGGCGCTTTGCTTTCATAAGGACGGTATCCTGGTGGTCGATTCCCTTAATAAAAATCTCGTCGTCATGGGTTACACGGAGTTCGCGAGTCTTGTCAACGCCGCTTCCGACCGCTATTTCAAGGGCGAATACGACGAGGCCATGGAACTGTGGGAAGAAGTGCTCGTTCACAATACCAACTACTATCTCGCTTACGCCGGCATCGGCAAAGCCCTGTTACGCGCCGGCGATTACCGCGGCGCGATGGTTAATTGTAAACTTGGTCACGACAGATACAATTACTCGAAAGCCTATAAATATTACCGCTATGAGAAAATGACCGTGATTTTTCCGTATATCGCCGCGACGGCGCTCGGGCTCGCCGTTTTCCTGTTTGTCCGTTCGTTAAGAACTTCGGTTCGCCGGGAACAAGAGGAGGAGAATAATGAATAAACCGCTGAGCTTGAAAAGAGAAAACCTGAAACAAATTTTAAGGGATTTATTCGTCCATCCTCTTTATCTCATCACGCACCCGATCAAGGGGTTTGACCGGTTCAAACGGGAAAAGACGGGAAAAAGCTACGTCGCGTGGTTTTACTTCGTGATGATGATTATCGCGAACATCATCGCGTTTAACGGCAACGACTTTTTGGTGAACGATAATAAACCCCGCGATTTTAATATATTTCTCATTATCGCTCTCGTCGCTTTCCCGGTGGGCGTCGTCACCGTCGCCAATTGGGCGTCGACGGCGCTTATGGATGGCAAGGGGACGATGAAAGAGATTTTCGCTGTAATCGGTTATTCCTTTTTTCCCTTTGTCTGGCTTAGCCTCGCGGCGACCGTGATCAGCAACTTCATCACTTACGACGAAATAGTATTTTTTCATTTCCTTAATACCATGGGCGCGGTCCTGCTCGCCTATATGGTTTTTTTCGGGTTGATGGGAATCCACGAGTTTGGCCCGGCGAAGACAATTATGATGTTTGTCTTTACCGTCGTCGCCGTAGCCGCCGTCCTTTTCGTCATCTTGCTTTTTCTTTCTTTAATCCAGCACGTATACTCGTTTCTCGACTCATTTATTAGCGAGTTTAAATGGAGGTTTTGGTAATGAACGATAGTTATCAAAAAAGCTCAAGCCTGGTATCGCCGCTTGCCGGGAAAACTGGCGACGGGAATAAAAGCGCGTTGCGAGCTTTCCGCTTTCCGTGGGCGAAATTATTGATTGTGGTTTTGCTTGCCTTAATCGCCGGCGGGATTTATCTTACCGCGGTTTTGAATAAAGTAAAAGTCCCGCCCCGACCGGCATACGACAAGGAAGGTTTCGTTCCCGCGGCGGAGTTCCGCGCCCAAAACGGCGCGCTCACTGTTCTTGAAAACGAAAACTACCGTTTCGCATTTTCCAATACCGACACCACCTTTGTCCTCACGGACAAGGATAGCGGCTACGAATGGAGCTCCAACCCGCTCGGCGCGGCGAAGCGTTTCATGAACCCGCTCGTTCTTTATTACGCCGGCGCCCTAGGGGCGGCGCAGAAAATGGGCGTCGGGGAAGAAGCGGTCGCTCACGATGATTTCTATATTAGAAAAACCGCCGCCGCGATTGAAGTTCTTTACGCGGCGGGCGGGAAGCGGACGGTCGACGCTTCCGATTTCCCAAAAGTCATGACCGAGGAGCGAATGCAGGAAAAAATCCTTTCCAAACTCGAGCCCGGCACGACTCCCTACCGGCGCGTCACCGAACAGTGCTATGTTCACGGAACCTTAAAAGGCGATAAGATTTGGCAGCTGAAGGATGGGATCCAACCCCATATTCTCGAGGCTTTATATGAAATATTCTATGACCGGTGCGGATACACGACCGAGGATTTGGCTTATGACCTGGAGCTTGCCGGCATTCAATACGAGGATAAATACCCCTATTTTGAAATCGCCGTCCGCTACGAGCTATCGGCCGAGGGACTCGCCGTCCGCCTGGTTAACGAATCGATTTACGAGAAGGAAAAATTCCCGCTTGTTTATGTCGATCTCCTTCCTTATTTCGGCTCCGCGACGACCGAGGACGTGGGTTATACCTTGATTCCCGACGGCAGCGGCGCCTTAATCGAGCATAACAACGGCCGCTCTTTCGCGATGCCTTACTTGCAAAGAATCTACGGCGCCGACGCCGCCGAGATCAAACCGGTCATGTTGCCGGCCGCCGAGAAAATATCCTTCCCCGTTTTCGGCATCCGCCGCGGCGATTCCGCGTTGCTCGCGTCCGTTGACGAAGGCGCGGCGATGGCCGCGCTGGCCGCGAACGGTAGCACGGCGGACAATCCCTACAATCAAGCCTATTTCCGTTATTACCTGCGCGAATCGCAAAGTTTCGAGTTTGCTTCTTATCAAAAAGTCGTCACCGTGATCGAATGGACGGCTTGGTACAATAAGGCTGATTTCGTCGTGAAATACATGACGGTGAACGAGGACGGAGGAAGCTACGCGGCGATGGCGCGAAAATATCGGGAATACCTGATCTCGCGCGCGGTTTTGCATGAAAGAACGGCGGGTTTGGGATTTAATCTCACGCTATTGGGCGGCTATATCGCTCGCGATAATTTTCTCGGCATACCCTACGAAACGGTGCGCGCTTTGACCGACACGAAAGAAGTCCTGGAGATCGCCCGCGAGCTTAGGGAAGCTGGAATCGAAAACCTCAACATTATCTACCGCGGCTGGGGAAACGACGGAATCAAACCGACTTACGCCGGGAAAATCCGCTATAACCGCGCCGTCGGAAAACGCGGCGCTTTCCGCTCGCTGAAGAAAGAACTTGACGCGCTCGGGGTCGAGTTTTTCCCGGAGATTTGCCTGCAGACTGCTTACACCGGCCGCGACATCCGGGAAAGCAAAACCGCCGCCCGCAACGTCTTGGGCCGGGTGGTAAAAAACTACGACTACACGGAAGCGACGTTTTACGCCGACACCTCGACCCGTCCGTACTATATGCTAAAACCCGCGACTTATGAGCAAACGCTCCGGGCGGTTATGAAGGAATTTGAAAAAACCGGCATTGACAATCTCGCGGTTCGCGACGCCGGCGCGCTTGCGGGTAGTTATCATAAAAAAGACACCTATTTCCGCGCCGATAGCGAGCGATATTTCCGCGAGGCGATGACGGCCTCGTTTGCGGGGAAAAGAATGTTTTCCGATCCCAATCTTTACGCCTTGCCGTTTTGCGATATTATTGTCGACCTGCCGGCTACCGCCACCCCCTATCAAATTATCGGTGTCGCCGTGCCCTTTGCCCAACTAGTCTTAAGCGGCGCCGTCTCTTACGGCGGCCGATCGTTTAATATCGACGACAAATATCCCTACCGGTGGCACGAAATGAAAGCGATCGAAACGGCCGCGGATATTAGTTTCACTTGGAGCTACGAATCAACCGTCGCGCTCGCGGAAACGGAATACAAGTATTATTCGACCTATTACCGCAATTGGATTGACAAGGCCGTCGAAACGTATCGCGAACTCAAGGCTCTGGGTATTCACGACGCCCGTCTCGTTGATCACCGTTTGCTTACGGATGACGGCGCCGTCGTTATGTCGGTCTATAGCGACGGCGCGGAAATCATATTTAATTACGGCATGACGCCGTTTAATTACGGAATGGATCAGGTGGCGCCGAACAGTTATTACGTCGCAAAGGGGGCGCGGTCATGAAAAACAACGCCCGCATCGAAAAATTGAATAAAAAAATCGCGCTGCTAAGCGCCCGAATCGAGAAGGCGGCGGCCGAGCGCGCCGAATTGCTTTCTCTCGCGACCGTACCTCTCGGGAAAGTCTTCCGGCTGGAACGGCTCCTCTTCCGTCTGAAAAGCGGCCGCGAAGCGCGCCGGGAGAAACTTTCCGCCCTGGAAACGGGCTCGCCCGCGCGGCGGAAAGCGAGAAGGGCGCGCATTGCCTACCTTAGCCCGGAAGCAGGGAAGATCTATTCCGAGCAAATCAAAGCGAAAAAAGAAAAATATGAGAAAAGTTTGGATAAGGCGACCGAGAAATACATAGAAAAAGCTAAGGCCAAACAGACAGGCCAAAAAGGCGTCAGTTACCGCCAAGTCGCGGTCGCCGGCCGAAAACGGGAACGGCTTAAGAAAACGGTTCAACATTACGAATTACAATTATTGCGTCTTAGCGAAGGCAAATACCAGTTACTCGGTTTCTTCGGAAAAATTAAGCGATCTTTCTCCCAAATGCCTTACGGCAAGCAAAAATTAGTATTCGGTTTGCTTTTCCTTACTCCTTGGATAATCGGTTTTTGCATTTTTTTCGCCGTTCCCGTTTTTACTACTATTTCTTGGAGTTTTCAAAAACTCGAGACGGTTTCCGGCGGCGGCTTTAAGTCGACGTTCGTCGGGTTCGGGAATTACCGCGATTTGTTTACGACCGCGACCTTGGCCGGATCGACAATCTCCGAAGTTATCGTCGCCTCGGTGATCGATATCTTGTTGGATCTTCCGACGATTATTATCTTTAGTTTGTTTATCGCCGCGCTTTTGAACACGCGCTTTAAGGGTCACCAACTGGTGAAGGCGATCTTTTTCATCCCGGTTGTCTACAACATCACCGTTATCAACAACACCCTCACGGGGATGTTCGGCCAGCGATTTGACTCCGCGATTACGGAAGGATTCAATCTTTCGCAGCGTTTCGCCTTCTTTCTTCAGCGGATCGGCGTCGGCGGGAATCTGATCGACTTTCTGATTTCCGCGGTCGACCGAATCTTCACGATTGTCAATATGTCGGGAATCCAGATTTTGATGTTTATCGCCGCTCTGCAGTCAATCCCGAAACATCTCTACGAAGCCGCCAAGGTTGAAGGCGCGACCTCTTACGAGATGTTTTGGAAGATTACTTTCCCGATGGTTTCGCCGATTATCATGACGGCGATCGTCTTTACCATCGTCAACAGTTTCGCGACCTCCGAGATCATGAATTTCATGACCGTGAACTCGCAGGGAACGACGATGGCGACCAATAACCCCGGACTTTACTCGGCCATCGCGATTATCTACTTTCTGGCAAACGCCCTGATAATCGCCGCCGCTTTCGTTATCATGAGAAAGGTTGTGTTCTATCATGACAAGTAAGCAAAGTTTTAAAACGAAGGCGGCGTCCCGGTTAGCATCGCTCCGGGAACGGCTCGCGTCGCCGCGGGAGCGGATGCTTCTTCGCCGGCGGGCGTTAAACGCGATCGCGAACATCTTTAAATACGCGCTCCTAATTGGGCTTTGCTTTATTATCCTTTACCCGATTATCCTGCAACTCGCGCTCGCCTTCCGGGCTCCCGAAGACGTCAATAACCCGGCGATTCTTTGGATCCCGGAACGGTTCTCGCTGAAGAATTTCGAGGTTGCGATGATCGCCCTCCGTTACTGGGAGGCGCTGCGTTATACTCTCATCCTGTCAACAATAGTCACCGTCCTGCAGCTGGCCTCGACCTCGCTCGCGGGCTACGCCTTCGCGAGGCTCAGGTTCCGCGGCAGCTCGATTTTGTTTGGGTTAGCGCTTTTCACGATTATCGTTCCCCAAACCGTTATCTCGCTTCCGCTATTACGGGCGGTAACGAAAATGGGTCTTGTTGACAAACCGATAACGCTCTTCCTAATGTCCGGGCTCGGCATGGGGATTAGGTCGGGTATCTTTATCTATCTGTTCCGTCAGTTTTACCGCGGGCTTCCGGTCGAGCTCGAGGAAGCGGCCGTCGTCGACGGCGCCAACGCTTTCCAGGTTTTTTACCGGGTAATGCTCCCGAACGCGAAGCCGGCGATCATCACGGTCGGTCTTTTGAGTTTCGTTTGGCAGTGGAATGATTTTTACTTCACGAAACTGTTTTCCGGCGGCCAGTATTTCACGCTCACGACGCAGCAGGTCGCGGTTCTTTACGGCTTGCAGCAGGCGTTGGCAGACGCCGGGGTTTGGAGTCTTCTCGGACAGGATATCACCAACAACCCGTATTTTTCTTCAATGATCCTGAATACGTGCGGCATTTTGGTAATGCTTCCGCTATTGGTCATTTATTTCTTCGTCCAGAAATTATTCGTAGAGGGAATTGAAAGATCCGGCATCGTCGGATAAAATATATACCGGAAAGGAGCAAAAGATAATAAACATGAAAATCATAAAAAAATTATTTCTCGTTTTGATTATTTTCCTCGCGGTTTTCGCCGTCGGCTGTAAAAAGGATGACGACAACGGAAACAACAACGGAAATAATAACGGAAACGGAAACGAGAACGGCAACGGGACGATCGACGACCCCGTTCCCGACATGAAAGGGCAAACCTTCATAATCATGGTTAACCGCGCCTCGACAACCGACCCGCGGAGCGAGGCTTACACCGGCAGTTGGAAAGATCAGAAGATCGCCAAGATTCAAGAAGTCGAAGATAAGTACAATATCAAAGTGGAATACCGCACATATCCCGCGGAAGCGGTTTGGGGCGGCGGCCGCGAACGGTTTATAATCGAAAACTCGGTTAACGACACGCCGAAGGCGCATATTTACGAGATACCGTCTTACTCAATCGCGATTCTCGCGGAAGCAAAGGCGATCTTGCCTTTGGACTCGCTGATCGAGAAATACGGGAATCCGGGTTATTGGCCGGAAAAGGCGGCTTTTGGCATGGTAATGGGCAAGCAATACGCCTATGACGACGGTTACCCGCTCGTCGGCCAGGGGATCTTTTATAATATCGACTTGCTCGAGGAGTATTTGGGCGAGGGCAAGGGCACTCTCCCGAGCGAGCTTTGGCTCGCGGGCGAGTGGGATTGGGACGCTTTCCGCGAGATCTGTTATCAACTCTTGCCGGGAATCTCCGGCCGCGCCGTCGAGGGAGCCGCCGTTATCGGCGGCCGGGCTTACAACTGGGCGTACCAAATGCTTGGGGCGAACGGCGTTCACGTCGTCACCACCGACCTGAAGTCGGAACTGTCGACCGCTCCCGCCATCGATACCCTGACTTTCCTGCACGAACTGATCAGCGTTCCGGGAATGTGGGAATGGCAGAGCGCGGCCTTGGAAAACGCCTCCTGCCCGCAGTTTAAAGCCGGAAATATCGCCTTTCATAACGGCGAGCCTTATTGGCTATATGACTCGACGAAATGGCTTGATTACCAGTTTAATATGGGCTTCGTTCCCTACCCGACCGGGCCGAACACCAACGAAGACTTAAGCAATTACTACATTAACGAGATTTACGGGAAGACGAGTTACGTTGTTTCGAGTTCCTACTCGCTTGAAAAAGTTCCGCCGGGATACGAGAACATCATGTTCCACGAGGAGAATATTTTCCGCATCTGGTCCGACCTGCAATATTTTCCGGAGATCGACGAGGAAACGGGGTATAGTTCCACCGACGAGATCGTCGAGGAATGGGTGTTCACCACGCTGGAACTTTATTACAGCCCGAAAGGAAACAACGCCTCGATCGAGGCTCATAAGTCGATTATGTTCAGAGGCTATCCCGATTATTTCTACAGCCTTTACTGGGCCCGCAGCCAAGACGAGACCAAGTCGTTCATGCTTGAAATCCAGCAGGCGATTCTGAGCGGGTCAATCCGCGACGAGATGATCGATCTCGTGAGCCGGATTCATCAAGAATTTCTCGACACATACACAAATCTAGGCTTAACCGAAGAACACTATAAATAAGGACGGAAAATGAAAAAATTACTAATACCGGCGATCGCCGCGCTATGTTTCTTTTGCCTGCAGGGTTGCCGGGAATCGACGGAAAAACAATTACAAAAAATACTGAACTCAATTGAAATTCCGGCCGAAGTGACGGGCAATATCGATCTGCGCGAAAGCTACACGGTCGGGGGCGCGACGGCGCGCGCGGAATGGCATTCCACCGACTCCGGCGTCATAACCAATACCGGCGAGGTAAAAGTCGAGGTCTATGACCGCCACGCTATCCTTCAGGTTAAACTCTTCATCGGCGAGCATTTCGTCACGAAGAACTTCCCGGTAACGGTCAAGGGGAGCGCCGATCTCGCGCTCTTGCACGCTTTCGTTCAGGATCAGTTGCGTTTTGAACGCGAGGTGACGGGAAATCTCCCGCTTTTGACCGAATACGTCCAGGACGGGGTGAAGATCGACGCCGTTTGGTTTTCGGATAAGCCGGAGATAATCGCCCCCGACGGGACCGTCCGCAGGGGCGAAGAGGAAGTCGACGTGACACTGACCGTGACGCTTAGCCTTAACGAAGCCCGATTGACGCAAAGTTTTAATTTAACGGTCCTTCGCGACCCGGCGCTCTCGCCGATCAACTGGTGGCACACGGTCGAGGTCTGGACAGGCGTTATTCCCGGCGAGGCGAAAAAGCCGGCGACGCCGGCTTGTTTCCCGGGGGCCGTTTACCGCAAAGTCGTTTCGAGCCGCGATTATTGGCTCGGCATCGAGGCCGTCGTGACCCTGCCGGAGTTTACCCCCGACCCGCGACGCTTCGACGAAAGCAAACTTAGTTACTATTTGGATAACGCCTCCATTTACATGGGCGGTAACGCCCAATACGAAAGCGATATCGGTCTGACATGGTCTATCGGCTACGCCGAGCGCGGCGCGACCAACTACAGCCGCTCGGGTATCGCGTTCCGCCCTTTTTGGCGTTATATTACGCGCAAGGAACCCGATTGCACAAATTGTTATCGCAACAGTAACGTTAAGGATTTGGAATATTATTATTTCCCCGGAGATAAGATCAGAATGAGCGTGATCAGCCCGGAACGCGGTTATCTGCAGATGCGGATTGAACTACTGGAAGAGACGACGATCGAGAAATACGCCGCCCGGCGCGCCGCCCTCGAGCTTCCCGCGGGCTACAGCCGCGTATTTATGACGCCGCCTTTTCCTTCCGAGGGAATGGGAGCGACGAAGGCGGAGTTCAAACGGGTTAACGCCATCGATCAAGTCGCAAACGAAGGCAAACCGACGATCAATACCGACGCGAAAGTTGAGGGAGCGGTTTGGCACGAGGTCTACCTTTACCGCGAGATTGACGACAAGATTTATAAGGTCCCGTTAACCGCCGACCGGAGCGCGGGGATGGCCTGTCCCGCTGGTAAAAACCAAAACGGCGACTTCACGGGCGCCGTGATTACCGGCGTCGCGGGCGTTAATCCTGCCCTCGGGGGGGAGACGGTAACGATTAAGCCCGATAACGGCACCGGGCGGTTATATAGCAATTACGCGTTCATCAAACGGAAGGAAGAGGATTTATGATCGATAAGATCTATCATCAACTAATCGTTTCCTGCCAGGCCCGCCCCGGCGAGCCCCTGCGCGATTCCGGAATTATCGCGAAAATGGCGGAGGCGGCCGTCATGGGCGGCGCCGCCGCGATCAGGGCCGCCGGCGTCGAGGACATTCTCGCAATCAAGCGGGCGGTATCCGTTCCGGTGATCGGGCTTATCAAGCGGGAGTATCCCGACAGCGATATCTACATCACCCCGACAAAGCGGGAGGTCGAGGAACTCCTCTCTACGGATTGCGAGATGATCGCGATCGACGCCACCTCGAGACGCCGTCCCGGCGGGGAGGAGGTTAAGGAACTTTTGGCGCTCGCGCATCATCATCGCCGCCTCGTCCTGGCGGACGTCGCGACTTTTGAGGAAGCGAAAGCGGCGCAGGATCTCGGATTTGACGCCGTGGCGACGACGATGGCAGGCTATACCGCCTACACGCGCCCGCTTCCGGGCCCGGATTTCCGGCTGCTTAGGCGGATGGTAAGGCGGCTGTTTATCCCGGTAATCGCGGAGGGAAGAATTTATGATACCCGCGATTTGAGGAAGGTACTGAAGATCGGTCCCCACGCCGTCGCGATCGGGACGGCGATTACCCGGCCCCACGTTATTACCGAAAGGTTTCTCCGTTGCTTTAAGGAGGGGAAATACGGGAAGAGCCGACAAAAATTCGAAAAATGATATTTCCCAAATGTAAAACATTGAAAAAAGTGGTATAATTATAAAAACTTATTTTAGCGAGGTAGTATATGGGTAAGATTCCAATGTATCAACAAATCGAGAGGGACCTGCGGGTGGCGATTTTGGAGGGAAAACTGAAACAGGGAGACATGGTCCCGAGCGAAACAGAGCTCGCCGCACGGTACAAGGTAACGCGGATGACGGTCAGGCAGGCGATTAATAATCTTTTGGTCGACGGTTATATTTACCGACATAAAGGCCGCGGCACTTTTGTTACTTTCAATAAAAAGGAAATGCAAGACGAGACGCCGTTTTTTTCCTTCGCCAACGAGATGAAGGGGGTCGACGGCCCCGTCAAAACGACCGTATTGAAGTTTGAGGTCGGCAAGGCCGATGAGATTATCGCTCTCAGGCTGCAGCTGCGCGTCGACGACCCGATTTATTACGTCGAGCGGTTGCGCCATTCCGGAAACAAACCGCTTGCTTTCGAGCGCGTCTACCTTCCCTACAATATGTATCACGAGTTGAACGAGGATATATTCAAAGGGTCTTTTCACGATTATGTTCAGAATAAACTTAACTGGAAAATCAGGAACTGCGTCCGGGCGATCGAGGCCCGCGGCGTGACGAAGAAGGTCGCCGAACTTTTACATCAAAGAGAAGGCGAACCGTCCCTGTATATGAGCAGCGTCACATATTTGGACAACGGCCGCGCTTTTGTCTACACGCGCTGCTATTTCCATGGGGAACATTTCCGCTTTAAACATAATTTTACGAGAAAATGATCATGAACAAAGAAAAAAACGATTCCAAGACAAATAATGAAGATGTTATCTGGTTTGACCCGCTCGAGACGAATGCGATTCGCGTTCGCGGGTTCGCTTGGTTTGACAATGACCGCCGTTACCGGCGCTTGCCGGCGAGCTCGGACAGTCTCGTCGCCCGCGTCTCGCCCAATGTCGCGCGCCTTTCCGGCGACGCGGCGGGCGGGCAGATTCATTTCCGGACAGATTCCGACACCGTGGAAATCGCGGCGGAACTGGCGGCGCCCAGCTTGATGTCGCATATGACGATCGCTTCCCAAGGCGGGTTTGACTGTTACGTCGGGAGCGACTTTAGCGATTTAAAATTCTATGCGACGACGACTTTCCCCGTCGACGCGAAAAGTTACCGTTACCGGTTTTTTGCGGGCGTCCCCGGAGACAAACTCGTCGTTCTTAACTTTCCCCTTTACAACAGGGTGGAAAGCGTTCGTGTCGGCGTTAAACCCGGAGCCATTTTGCGGGATCCGGGGGATTTCCCGCAGCCGGGGCGGATTGTCGTTTACGGGACTTCAATCACCCAGGGCGCATGCGCCAGCCGGCCCGGTTTGTGTTACACGAATATTTTAAGCAGGCGGCTCGGTATCGAATTCATCAATCTTGGTTTTTCCGGGAGCGCCTTCGGCGAGCCTGAAATCGCGGAACTCGTTTCGGAGGTTAGCGGGGCGCGGATGTTCGTACTTGACTACGAGGCCAACGCCGGGACCAACGGCCGGCTTTACCGGACGCTCGAGGATTTTATTAAAATCATCCGCGGCCGTTACCCGAACGCGCCGATCGTCGTTGTTTCCCGAATTAAGTATTTGTTTGACGAGCTTAATCCCGGAACCCTGGGAAAAATGCGCCGGGAACTGCGGGAATTTCAGAAGAACGTCGTATCCGCGCTAAGGGAAAAAGGAGACGACGCCGTGTATTTTGTTGACGGGTCCGGCTTTTTTCCCGACGATTATCACGAGTTTACCGTCGATTCCGTTCATCCCAACGATATCGGTTTTTACCGAATCGCGGAGGGATTGGAAAAAGAAATCAGGAAGATTTTGAAAATTTGAGGATATGTTATGCATAGATTACTTACAACGCTTAAAAGAAAGAAGTTCAGCCTGATCGCGAGCCTGCCCGAAAATTCCTACGAAATGGCGAAAATCGCCTGGGAAGCGGGCGCCGACGCGATAAAAGTTCACATTAATGTTTTTCACCGCGCGAGCCAAAACACTTTCGGACCGTTGACAGAAATCAGAAACACGTTTGAAAGAATTATCGCGGATAGCCCCGTTCCCGTCGGGATCGTCGCCGGCGAGGACCCGATCCTGGTCGAAGAATTGCTCGATGATATCGTGGCGATGGGATTTGATTTCATTTCTCTCTACGGTCATTTCATGCCGGCGTCTCTGGTCGAGCGCCGCGATATCACGACTTTTTTCGCCGTTAACTCCGATTACTCGCTCGAGGAGATCCGTCACTTGTCTCAGTCTTTTTTCGGGGACATCTTGGAACTCTCGATCATCGCTCCCGAGCATTACGGGAAAAGACTTTCCGCCCGCGACTTGGCTAAGTATAATTACATCGCGACTCACGCCGTCGCGCCGACCGTCGTGCCGACGCAAAAATTGGTTTACCCGAGCGACGTGAAGTCGCTGTACCGGACCGGCGTTAGCGCCGTGATGGTCGGGGCAATCTGCTACGGTCGCGACCCGGAGAAAATGCGCCAAGTTATTAAGAGTTTCCGAAGCGAGATTGATCGGCTGTGAAAAAGACCTTGATCATCCCGCTTGACAGCCGCCCCTGCAATACCGCGTGGCTCAAGCGGCTGGCGGAGGAAGCGGGCGTTCCCGCGCTTATTTATCCCCGATCCCGGTGCGGCACGCTTCACCGCGGCGCCGATTTTGCCGGGATGATGTCGATGATTGAAGCGAATATCGCCGATTGCGAGTATTTGCTTATCTCTGCCGACGGGCTTGCGAGCGGCGGCCTTATCCAAGCCCGCCTTGGCCTCGCCGACCCAGATCGCTTAAGCGCGGAACTTAAGGTTCTCGGCGAATACAAAAAACGTTACCCGGGGCTTAAAATATATGTTTTCGACACGCTGATGCGGACGTCGATTACCGCCTACGACGCGGAAAGCGCCCGCCACTGGTCGCTCGTGAACGAGTATTCAAGACTTTTGGGCGAGGAAGGCGCCGCGGAAAGCGCCCGGCTGCGATATCTAGAGAAGGCGATTCCCGAACGCGTTTTAAACCGATATTTGCGGGCGCGGGAGATCAAGCTCCGTCTCAACCTTTATTTTTTGGAACAGACCGCCGCGGGCGTCGTCGATTATCTTATCATCCTCCAGGAGGATACCGCGCCCCGGGGCATACAAAAACGGGAACAGGAGATTATCGCGGACTTTATAAAAGAACATGGCCTCGGGAATAAAGTTAAAACGCACAACGGGACCGACGAAGGCGGCTTATTGCTTCTCGCGAAGATAGTCAACGAAAAGCGGAGGCATTCGCCACGGGTATATCTGCTCCTGCCCGAACAGGGCGTTTTGGAGAAGACGATGCTTTTCGAAGACCGCCCTTTCGGGGAAAATCTCCGGGCGATGTTTGAGACCGCGGGCTTCGTTCCCGCGAACGACCCGGATTCCGCCGATTTTATTCTCGCGGTTTACGCGGAAAAGGAAAACAAGGATTTGGATTTAAGCGATTTCCGGGAAGTGTTGCCGGAAAAAGGTCCGCGATATCGCGAGTTTGTCAGAGAATTAAATAATTATTTAGCGGCCGGCAAGCCCGCGGGCCTTGTTGACCTGCTTTTTCCCAACGGCGGCAGCCCCGAATTGCTCGGGGAAATCGATTATCGGGCGCTTAAGGTCTATTCGGCTTGGAATACCGCTTCCAACGCCTTGGGCTCGGCTCTTTGCGAAATCGCGGTGTTGACGTCCGTTCCGGACGCGGACCACGAGGCGTTTAAGAACGAGCGAATCATGGACGACTGCGTTTACCAGTATATCGTCCGCCGGCAGGTTAACCGGGACTTGCTCGCCTCCGGCCATAATATTTATGATCTCGGCGACCTGGGCCCGAAAGTCGCGGCCCGGATCGCCGGAGAAATGGAAAAATATCGATTTCTCGTCGATAACCGCAGGTTTAGGATATCGCTTCCTTGGAACCGGACGTTTGAAATCGACATCGAGGTAGAGGATTAATATGAAATATGACGTAATCGTCGCGGGAGGGGGGCCGAGCGGGATCGCCGCCGCCCTCGCCGCGAAAAGAAACAACGCGAAAGTATTGCTTATAGAAAAAAGCGGCCTTCTGGGGGGCGCGAACGTTCTGTCCCTCGTCGGGCCGCTAATGACTTTTCACAATTTGAAAGGCCAGGTGGTGAGGGGCATCGGCGAGGAAATCGTCTCCCGGCTCGTCGCCAATGGTTACAGTCCCGGTCACCGGCCCGACCCGGTCGGGTTTTGCGCGACCGTGACGCCGTATGACGTTGAAGGCTTGAAGGAAGTGTATTTCAATCTCGTATATAATGAGAAAATCGATTTATTGCTTCACGCCATTGCGATTGACGTTACCCTCAGGGAAAGCAAAATCACCGCCGCGCGGGCGGCGACGAAAAACGGGGTAATCGAGTTTGAGGCGGACGTTTACGTCGACGCGACCGGCGACGGCGATATCGCCGCCGCGGCCGGCTGCCCGTTTATTTACGGCCGCGAATCGGACAATCTGACCCAGCCGATGACGATGCTTTTTACCGTCGCCGGCATTGATTTCGAAAAACTCAGGGAATACCAAAACCTTAACCCGGGCGAGTTCTACGGCGGAAAGGCCGCCCCCGCGGATTATTTCGGCTTGAGCGGCTTTTTCGAAAAAATCGCCGCGGCGCGCGCCGCGGGCGACTTTACGATTCCCCGCGACCGCGTGTTATTGTTTGAAAACGCCCGCCGCGGCGAGGCGACCGTCAATATCACCCGCGTGTTGAACGGGGCCGGGACCGATCCCTTCGCCTTGTCAAGGGCGGAGATCGAGGGAAGGAAACAAGTTAAAGAAGCGTTTGCTTTCCTGAAAAAATATATCCCCGGGTTTGAAAACAGCTATATTATCCGCACGCCCTATCAAATCGGCGTTCGCGAGACCCGTCACATCAAAGGTCAATATACTTTAATCGAGGAAGATATCGCCGGGGAGAGGACTTTTGAAGATTCTATCGCGGTCGCCGCCTTCCCGATCGACATTCACTCGCCGGACGGGAGCAGCCTGGAAGCGTCCAGTCAGATAAAAACCTACGAAATACCGCTGCGAGTGATGATTCCCGAAGGTCCGCGCAACTTGATTGTTACCGGCAGGGCCGTGAGCGCGACGCACGAGGCGAGCGCTTCGATGCGGGTGAGCCCGGTCGTGATGGCGCTTGGTCAGGCGGCGGGAGTCCTGGCGTCCTATTCCGCCCTGCGAGGGATAGAGCCCGGGGCGGCGCCTTACGAGGAAATCGCCGTATTACTCAGGAAGGGAAACGCGGTGTTAAAAAAAGAAGATGTATAGGATTGAGGATTTTCTCCAAGCTCCGGCTTACTTCGACCCGATTGAGGGCGAGAAAGAAAAACCGGCCGAGCGCCGCTGTTTTCCCGGGGCTTGGTATTATAAAGTCTTGTCGGCGCGCGACTATTGGCTCGGGCTCGACGGCTTTGTTCGATTGCCCGAGTTTTACCCCGACGAGGAGCGTTACGTCGACGAGGGGGATTTCCGGAAATATCTCGACACGCCGTCCGTTTACGTCGGCGGGTCCGCCGATTTTGAAAACGACATCGGTTTAGCCTGGTTTCGCGGGATCGTTGACGGGAAGATGAGCCGCGAGAAAATTACTTTTCGTCCTTTTTGGCGCTATATTTATACGGAAAACGGCCGGGAAAGGAATATTTACGCTGGAACGGGAATAGAAGACGCGGAGTATTATTTTTTCCCCGGCGACGAGGTGAGGATTACCGTCGCTTCCGTGAAAGAACATTTTTTGGTTTTGCGTCTGGCTTTGGAAAAGGAAACCGAGCTTGAGCGTTATCGCCGGATTCGAAAGCGGCTTTCCCGCTCCCCGCGAGCGTTTGTATCCGGTTTGATTCCGGCGCCGGGGGCGGCGGTCCGTCCCGCCGAATACAAACGGGTCAACGCTATCGATCAATACGGGAACGAAGGAAAGCCGGCCCAACCGACCAAGGCGAGAACGGGCGAGGCGCGGTGGCGGGATGTTTTCCTGTTTCGCGCTCACCGGGGCGAGTTGGTCAAAGTTCCGTTCACGGAAGAGAGGCGCGTAAAAATGTTTTGCCCGGACCCGCGCGCGTTCGCGGTCAAAACCAACGGGAACAGCGAAACTGTCGTAATTCGTCCTTGAAACATTCTTATCTTAGCATGCCTGTTATATTAATTATCACCGTCGCAATCATCCCGCGGCAGAAATTCAATAGACAAACCGCGTATTATGCTATCAAAAGCCGTCCCGCGGCGGCTTTTTGATTTTTAATACCATTAATATTGACGATTCTAAAAAGGATTCGGACTTTTATCCTCGCGTTATCTTAATTTTAGCGCAGCGATGTCGTTTCCTACATTTCTTATAGTTCCCGTAGAAATCGCTTTGCGGTTAAATAGCATTTTTAAAAAGGTGAAACCATATAATCTATTGGCTTCACCCTTTGAATCTAAATAAAGATTTTTATGCTAAGAAAAGTATCTCACCGAATCAATAATGGCGAGATGCTTTTAATTTAACGCGCCTTGTTTATTAAAGCGAAAAATATTTTACAAGATCGAAGGGACTCGCAAAAACCCCGTTCCGATATACGCGCATGTTCCCGGAACTAATCTCGTCGATTAGGATGATCTTTCCTTTATGTTTCCCGAACTCGAACTTAATGTCGTAAAGTTCCATTCCCCGCTTCTTAAGTTCGGCGGCGACGAGCGCCGTAATTTTTTTCGCTTTTTCTTTTATCTCCCCGTATTCCTCCCCGCTCATGATGCCGAGAACGGCGAGCGCGTCCTCGGTAATCAGGGGATCGCCCTTGGCGTCATTTTTTATCGTCATTTCCACGTATCCCCCCAGATCCGCGCCTTCCCTCGCGTATTCGCCGTAACGGCGGAGAAAACTCCCGGCCGCTTTTCGCCGGACGATTACTTCGAGACCGTTGCCGAAGATTTCCGCACGGAGAACCTCCATTTCGTTTTTCTCCGGGTCTGCCTTTATAAAATGCGTCTTTATCCCTTCCCGACGCAATAATTCGAAGAAATAAGCCGACATCCGGAGATTGGCTTTTCCGACGCCGGGCAGCGAAAGCCCGACTTTATTGGCTCCCGGGTCAAATACGCCGTCCTCCCCGGTAACGTCATCCTTAAAGCGAAGCAAAAGATTGCCGTTTTCCAAAGCGTAGATGTCTTTCGTTTTTCCTGTGTAGAGTAATTTCATCGTTTTTCTCCTTGTTCTCTAAATTTATTATAACAAATCGCCCCGGGTTCGTAAATGAATATTTTCGGTTATGAGAATGTTTTCATGTTGTAAATGTCGCGGAGTTTGTTATAATGAAATCGAACTTCATATGAGGGATAAAAAATGAAAAAAGGAATAGGTATATCGAAATTTGTTTATTTTCGATTCCGGGCCTTTTTCCGCAAATGCCCTTTTTAAGTACGCAAACATTAACTTCGTGTTAATGTTTTTTTATTTTTTAGAAAAGGAGCGAAAAATGATGAAAAAAATCAGCGTTATTCTCGGTTCCATTAGCGATAAAGAGGTAATGGCGAACGCTTTTGAAATTCTCGAACGTTTCGGCATTCCCTACGAAAAGCGCGTTATCAGCGCTCACCGCGCCCTCGATCATCTTTGCGAATACGCGAAAGGGCTCGATGAAGAAGGGGTCGGGGCGATTATCGCCGCGGCGGGCGGAGCCGCCGCTCTTCCGGGCGTGATCGCCGCCATGACCGTTATCCCGGTAATCGGCGTGCCGATAAAGTCCAAAAGCCTTAGCGGGCTTGATTCCCTGCTTTCAATCGTCCAGATGCCGGCAGGCGTGCCGGTGGCGACGGTCTCGATTGACGGGGCCGTAAACGCGGCGCTACTCGCCGCGGAGATTCTTTCGGTCTCCGACGCCGGATTGCGGGAAAAAATCAGGGAATACCGGAAAGAAATCAAAGCCGCGTCGCTTGAAAGCGGTAAGGAGTTATAGGGGAATTTATGGACGTCAGGATATTTATTGAGAAAAAAAGCGAATATCGAAGCGAGGCGCTGTCTTTGCTTGAGGAGTTAAAGGCGGACTTTCCTTTGGAAGGCCTCCGCGTCATCGATATTTACGATATCTTTGACTTGGAAGAGGAATTAAGGGATAAAGTCGGAGCGATTATCGCCGATCCCGCGGTTGACGACGTTTATTACGAGCTTGATTTGACCGGCAAGAAATATCTCGCCTATGAATATTTGCCGGGCCAATACGACCAGGAAGCAAATATCGCCCGGGAATTGATCCGGCTTGCGCGTCCGGAAACGCGCGCGGTCGTTCAAAAAGGAAAAGTCGTTATTTTTGAAGGCGACGTCGACCCTGAAAAAGCGGCGAGGTATTTTATTAACCCGGCGGACGCTCGGCGAAAGGATCTCTCCAAGCTGGAAAGTCCCCTTATCCAAGCGTCGCCCCCCGCTGCTTATGTTTATGATTTTTTCGAAAAGACGCCGGCGGAGATTAAAAAAGCATATAATCTCGCTCTCACGGAAGCCGACATCGCGATGATTCGGGATTATTTCCGGAAAGAAAACCGCCTGCCGACGGAGACGGAACTCTTGTTTTTCGAAACTTACTGGTCCGACCATTGCCGGCACACGACATTTTTGACCGAGCTTTCCGTCGCGGCTGAAGACGAAGACGTCAAGGCCGCTTACGAGGAATATCAAAAGACGCGCCGGGAATTGGGGCGAGCCGATCGCCCGGTTACGTTGATGGATATCACGACCGTGAATATGCTCTATGAAAAAGCCCGAGGCAATCTCGACGATTTGGAAGAAAGCGAGGAGAAAAACGCCTGCAGCATCTATGTTGACGTCGACGTCGACGGCCGGACGGAGAAGTGGCTTTTATTCTTTAAAAACGAAACCCATAACCACCCCACGGAGATTGAACCTTTTGGCGGCGCCGCGACTTGTATCGGCGGCGCCATCCGCGACCCGCTGTCCGGGCGCGGCTGGGTTTATCAAGCGATCCGCCTGACGGGGAGCGGCGACGTCCGGACGCCGATTGACAAAACCCTTCCCGGGAAACTCCCCCAAAGATTGATATCAAAACAAGCGGCGGCCGGTTATTCTTCCTACGGCAATCAAATCGGCGTCGCCGCCGCGCATGTCCGCGAGGTCTATCACCCGGGGTTCGTCGCGAAGCGGATGGAGCTGGGAGCGGTTATCGCCGCGAGTCCGCTATCCGCGCTCAGGAGGAAAAAACCGGAGCCCGGGGATTTGATCCTGTTGCTCGGGGGCCGCACCGGCCGCGACGGCATCGGCGGCGCGTCGGGGTCATCCAAAGCGCACGACGAGAAAGCGAGCCTTACGGCGGCGGACGAGGTCCAAAAAGGCGACCCGCTCGAGGAAAGAAAGCTACTCCGCCTTTTCCGAAACCCCGCGGCGAGCCGAATGATAAAAAGGTCGAATGATTTTGGGGCCGGCGGCGTGTCCGTCGCCGTCGGCGAGTTAAGCCCCGGGGTGAGGATCAATCTTGACGCCATTCCGGTAAAATACGAGGGTCTTTCCGCGACCGAGCTCGCGCTTTCGGAATCGCAGGAGAGAATCGCCGTCGTTATCGCGCCCGAAGATTTGGAGAGGTTTTTGGAACTCGCGGGAAGCGAGGGCGTCGAGGCTTCGGTGATCGCGGAGGTTACCGGCGAGGCGCGCCTGGCGATGACTTATCGGGGCGACGTCGTTCTCGCGATCGACCGCGCCTTTATCGACACCGCCGGCGCCCGGCAAAAGGCTGAAGCGAGAATTTCGCCTGTCGATTACGATAAATATCCTTATTATCGTTTTAAGGGAACGCTCAAAGAGAAAATTCTCGCCGTTTTGGGCGAGCTTAACGTCTGCGATCAAAAAGGTCTTGTCGAGATGTTTGACGCCACGGCGGACGCTTTGACCGTCGTCGCTCCTTACGGCGGCGCGCGCCGGGCGACGCCGAACCAGGGCGCCGTCGCCAAACTCCCCGTTCCCAACGGGAAGACAAGCGCTTGCTCGATCATGACCTACGGTTATGATCCTTATCTAGCCTCGTTCTCGCCCTTTCACGGGGCTCGGGGAGCGGTTCTTTCGGCCGCGGCAAAGGTCGTTGCGATCGGCGGCGATTACCGGAAAATCCGCTACAGTTTCCAGGAGTATTTTGAAAAATTGGGAAGCGATCCCTTGAAATGGGGGAAGCCCGCGGCCGCCCTGCTCGGCGCGTTTTCCGCGCTTAAGGAGTTGGGTCTTGCCTGCGTCGGCGGTAAGGATTCGATGAGCGGCTCCTTTAACGATCTTCACGTCCCGCCGTCGCTCGTGGCTTTCGCCGTCGCGCCCGCCCGCTTGGAAGATATTATTACCCCGGAACTGAAAGAAAAGGGAAATCTTTTGTATTATCTAAAACCGCGCTACAATGAACGTCATCTCGCGGATATCGGGGCGCTCAAGGAGGCTTACGAGCGCCTGCTCGGCGAGATCGCCGCGAAAAACGTCGTCTCCGCCTACGCTATCGAGGCCGGCGGTCTCGCGGCGGCCCTCGCGAAGACGGCGCTCGGGAACGGTTTGGGCGTTCATGTCTCGACAGCGGAAGATATCTTTTATCACGCTCACGGCGGTATTCTCCTGGAGGCGCGCCGCCCCGTAAACTATCCCGATTTTATATATCTCGGGACCGTCATCGACGACGCGATTAAAATAAACGACGCGATTATCGCGCGCGAAGAAGCGGAAGCGGCCCTTAAAACCCTTGAAGGAATCTATCCTGCAGACGGCCCAGTTCAGGCCATGAAACGGCGATTCGCTCCCGCGATAACGAGCCGTCCTGCCCCGGCGGTTTCCCGGAAAAACGTCGTCCGTGTCCTGATCCCGGTCTTTCCCGGCGCGACCGGAGAACACGCTTTGGCGCGCGCGTTTCGGGACGCCGACGCCGCGACCCGCGAGTTTGTCTTTAAAACGGGAAGCGAAGCGGCGATCGCGGAGTCGTTCGCCGGGTTGGAAAGAGCGATCGATGAGACCGATATATTAGCCCTGCCGGACGGCGCGGCGAGCGCCGGATTCATCGCGAACGCCTTGGTTAATCCGAAGGTCAAGGCGGCGGTTCAAAGATTAATTGCGCGGAAAGGTTTAATCCTCGGTTTGGGGGCGGCTTTTTCCGCCCTGCTTCGGGTCGGGCTTTTGCCGGGCGGCGATTACCGTCCCGCGGGCGCCGCTTTAACCGAGAACGCGGCCGGCAGATACATATCGCGGTTCGCGCGGACGAAAGTCACTTCCGTCGCCTCGCCCTGGCTTTCATCGCTTAATTCCGGCGATATTTTCAATGTTGTTTTCAGTTCCGACGCGGGAAGGTTTGTTATTCCCGAGGCCGCGGCCGCGGAATTGTTCGCGCGCGGGCAGGTCGCGTTTCAGTTTTGCGATACGGAGGGGGAGGCTACAATGAATCCGCTTGACAACCCGTCCGGAAGTTACCACGCCGTCGAGGGGATTATCTCGCCCGACGGGTTGATCCTGGGAAAAACTTGCCTTTCCGAGCGTTTCGGCGCCGGTTTCGCGAAAAACATCCAAGGCGCGAAACGTCAGGATATATTCGCCGGGGCGGTTGCTTATTTAAAAAAAGAAAACGGGGGTAGATAATTATGAAAGAAAACGATTTGAATTATTTCGGCGAGGAGACGATTATCGTTAACCATGACGACGAAGCTTCCGCGTACGGCGGCACGAAAAAGGCGATTATCGAAGGTAAAGGCGTATTGAACAATAAGATCAGTTCCCGTCTTTTCGCCATCATAAACGCCGTCGGCGTTCCCAATCATTTTCTTGAAAAACTTGACGACCGTCGCCAGTTATGCCGGAAAACGGCGCCGATCGAGGTTAAGATCGTCGCCCGCAATCACGCGACGGAAGACTTTTTAAAACTTTTCCCCTTTTTTAAACTTGGGGAAAAATTTGAGCCGCCAATATATGACGTTACCGTCGCCGGCGAAAACGGCGAGGAAATCCCGATCGGCGACGAGATCGCCCTTAAAACCGGGAAGTGCGCGCGACTTGACCTTACGGTTATGCGCACCTACGCGTTAGCGGCGAACAACGTGCTCTCGGAGATATTTTCCGAAGCGGGGATCATCCTGGCCGAAATCCGGTTCGCCTTCGGAAGGACGCCGGACGAGGAAATTCTCTTGACCGGGGAACTAACCCCCGACACTTGCAGGCTGTGGGATAAGAAGACGCGCGAGAAACTTGACCTTGACCGTTTTCGCTACGATTTGGGACGAATTATCGAGTCATACGAAAATATCTGGCAAAGGTTGCGTGAGAATGAATGACCCGAAGCCGGGAAATAAAAGAAAAATGCGGTCTTTTCGGGATATTTGATGTCGAGGGCGCGGCGGAGCTGATGTATTACGGTCTCCACGCCCTCCAGCACCGCGGCCAAGAAGGATGCGGGATGGTCATGACCTCCGGCGGGGAAATGCGGATTATCAAAGGCGAAGGACTAATCGTCGACAATTTTGACGAGAGACGGCTCCGTTATCTTTCCGGCCGCCGCGGGATCGGCCACGTCATGGCCGGAAAAGACTCGGGCGCAGACGCGAGCGAGATTGAGCCCTTTATCTTTAAGCACCGGTTTACCGATTTCGCCATCGCCCATAACGGGAGCGTCGTTAATTTCAACGAGATCCGCGAAAAACTCGAGCGCTCCGGGCGCCTGTTTCACTCCGACTCCGACGCCGAGTTGCTCGCCCAGCTTTTAATCGCGAACCTCCGCGACGATTTTACCGCGGCGCTCGTCGCCGCGCTCCGGCAAATGGAAGGCGGGTTTTCCTTTCTGATTATGACCCCGGACAAAATTTACGCGACCCGGGACAAACACGGCTTGCGTCCGCTTTCGCTTGGAAGGTGTAACGGCGGCCACGTTCTCGCTTCCGAGACCTGCGCCTTTGATATTATCGGCGCCGATTTCGAGCGCGATCTCGTTCCCGGCGAGATCTTGATTCTCTCCGCGGAAGGATTGGAGTCCCTGAAGTATTCCGATTACTCGCGCCGGTATCTCTGCGCGATGGAATTAGCTTATTTCGCCCGGCCCGACAGTAATCTCGAGGGCGCTAACGTTCACACTTTCCGCCGCGCCTCCGGCAAGGCGCTCGCGGGAGAACATCCGGCTCCTGGGGACATCGTCGTCGGCGTCCCGGATTCCTCGATATCGGCGGCGATGGGATACGCGGAGGCGGCGGGGCTTCCCTACGAGATCGGTCTCATCAAAAACCGCTATATCGCCCGGACATTTATCCAGCCTTCCCGGAAGATACGGGAAAAGGCGGTCCGGCTCAAACTCTCGTCCATCGTTTCCGTCGTCCGGGGGAAACGCGTTATTCTCGTCGACGACTCGATCGTCCGGGGCACGACGTGCCGGCGGATTGTCGGCCTGCTTAAAGAAGCGGGGGCTTCGGCGGTTCATGTCCGGATCGCCGCGCCTCAGATAACCCATCCCTGTTTTTACGGCGTCGATTTCACGACCTACGAGGAAATCATCGGCGCTTTCAATTCCAAGGAGCGGATCAGGCGAGCGATCGGCGCCGACAGTCTCGAATATCTCAGCCTGGAAAGCTTTTTTAAGGCGAGCTGCAGAAGCGAGTTATGCGCGGCCTGCTTTACCGGAAAATACCCGACCAATATCTATCAGGCTTTAATCGAAGCCAATAAAAAAAGGAATTGACTATGAGCAAGGCATATAAAAAAGCCGGCGTCGATTTAGAAGCCGGATACAAAACCGTGGCGTTGATTAAAAAGGAAGTCGAGAAAACGCGTCGCCCCGGGATCCTCGGCGGCATCGGCTCGTTCGGCGGTCTCTTTTCGCTCGCGGGATATAAAAATCTTCGCGAGCCGGTGCTGGTTAGCGGCGCCGACGGGGTCGGGACGAAGCTCAGAATCGCCTTTATGTTCGACGAGCACCGGACCGTCGGCGAGGACTTGGTGGCGATGTCGGTAAACGACGTCCTCGCGCAGGGGGCCGAACCGCTCTTTTTCCTCGATTACATCGCCGCGGGAAAAATCGAGCCGGAACGGATCGCGCGAATCGTCTCCGGCGTCGCGGAAGGATGCGTCAAGGCCGGCGTCGCTCTGCTGGGCGGCGAGACGGCGGAAATGCCGGATATGTACGACGAGAATGAGTATGACCTGGCCGGTTTCGCGGTCGGGATCGCGGAAAGGGAAAAAATCGTCGACGGGAAGGACGTCGCGCCGGGCGACCTGTTGGTCGGGCTCCCGTCCTCCGGTCTTCACAGCAACGGTTTTTCGCTTGTCAGGAAGATATTGTTTAAGGATAAAAGCGTTGACCCCGAAACCGTCATCGCCGGGATGCCGCTTCGGGAGCATCTTTTAACGCCGACGAAAATCTATGTCAAGGAAGTTTTTCCGGTTTTCCGGGAGTTTACGGTCAAGGCGGCGGCGCATATTACCGGCGGCGGTTTTGACGAGAATATCCCGCGCGTCTTAAAAGAAGGGCAGGGGGCGATTATAAACAGAGAAGCTTTGCCGGAGATGCCGATATTTGATTTCCTGCGGGAAACGGGAAAACTTGACCCGCGGGAGATGTTTAACGTATTCAACATGGGGATCGGCATGATTTTAATCGCCTCGCCCGCCGAGGCGGAGGGGATCGTCCGGTTTCTTAATGAAAGGGACGCCCAGGCCCGCGTTATCGGCCGGGTCGTGGCGGGATCGGGGGTTACCGTCCGATGAGGATCGCCGTCTTCGCTTCCGGCAACGGCTCCAACTTCGAAGCCATCGCCCGCGAAAAATACCGCCGCGTCCGCGTCGTTATGCTCGTGACCGACAATAAGCGCGCTTATTGCGTCGAAAGAAGCAAGCGCCTGGGAATTCCCTGTCACGTTTTTCCCTACGGGGAATACGTTAGCAAAAGTGACTTCGAGAAGACGATATTGGAACTTCTGAAACGGGAGCGCATTGACGCGATCGTTTTGGCCGGTTACATGCGGATCTTAAGCCCTTTGCTTTTAAACGCCTTCCCGGGAAGGATTTTAAACATCCATCCGTCTCTTCTCCCGGCTTTCAAAGGCTTAAACGCTATCAAGCAGGCCTATGATTACGGAGTGAAGATTATCGGCGTTACCGTTCATCGCGTCTCCCCCGAGATTGATGCCGGCGAAATTATTGATCAGGCGGCTTTCCGGTTGAAAAAGGGGATGACGCTCGAAGAGGTCGAGGCGAAAATCCACCGTCTCGAGCACAAACTTTACCCGCGGGTAATAAAAAAACTGTTTGATAAAAAGGAGGGGTAATGAAAGTACTCGTCGTGGGATCGGGCGGCCGCGAGCACGCCATCGCTTACTACCTGCATCGCTCGCCGTTGTGCGAGCTCGTGTGCGCGGCGCGCGGGAACGCCGGAATGACTTTCGCGCGGCGCGTGGAGATTGAGGAAACGGATATCGCAGGATTATTGGAATTCGCATTGAAGGAAGGAATCGACCTCACGGTCGTCGGCCCGGAAACGCCCTTAAGTTTAGGGATCGTCAATGTCTTTCGCGAACGCGGACTTTTGATCTTCGGCCCGACCAGGGAGGCGGCGCGGATCGAGACGAGCAAGGAATTCGCGAAGGAATTGATGGCAAGACGCGGGATTCCGACCGCTCTTTACCGGACCGCCGCGACAATCGCGGAGGCGATGGATATTCTCGCGGGGCGCGCCTACCCGGCGGTCTTAAAGTTCGACGGGCTCGCGTCGGGGAAAGGCGTCGCGATCGCTCGAAACGAAGAAGATGCGCTCGAATTTCTGCGCGCGGTCTTCGTCCGGAAAGCGTTCGGTCCCGGCAAGGTGTTGATCGAGGAGTTTCTGGAAGGGCCGGAGTTTTCGCTGATGGCTTTCGTGAACGGGCGCAAGGTCTATCCGCTCGCCGTCGCCCAGGACCACAAACGCGCCCGCGACGGCGATGCGGGACCGAATACCGGCGGGATGGGCGCCTACAGCCCGGTGCCGTTCGTCGACGCGGACGACATCCGCGCCGCCATGGAAACGATTATGATTCCCGCCGCCCGGGCGCTCGCGGACGAGGGATGTCCCTTTACCGGCGTCCTTTACGGCGGGCTCATGAAAACGGCCGCGGGAATCAAGGTTATTGAATTTAACGCCCGGTTCGGCGATCCGGAAACGGAAGTCGTCCTACCGCGGCTGAAAAACGATCTGCTTCAAGTCTTGCTTGACGTTTTGGCGGGAAAAGACATCGAGCTTGAATGGAGCGACGAAGTTGTATTGGGCGTCGTTCTCGCCTCCGAGGGTTACCCCGGGGAATATTTAAAGGGAAACGTTATCGAGGGTATTCCCGACGAGGGCGTATTTCATATGGGAACGGCCTTGCGGGAAGGGAAAATCGTTAACAACGGCGGCCGGGTATTGATCGCTACCGGCCGCGGTCCGGATTATTTTTCGGCCCGGGAGCGCGCTTATGAAATCGCGGGTCTTGTCAGGGGGCGGCTGTTTTACCGCCGCGACATTGGCCGTCAGGCCTTGAATTATGAAAAAGAAAAACACGGAGGAGGAAAATGAAAGCATTAATCAGCGTATCGGATAAGCGAGGGATAGTCGAAACGGCGCGGGAACTTGAAAAACTAGGTTTCGAGATTATATCCACCGGCGGCACTTACCGCGTTCTCTTGGAAGGCGGGATTAAAGCTAAAGAAGTATCGGACCTTACCGGTTTTCCCGAGTGCCTTGACGGCCGGGTGAAAACCCTGCATCCGGCGGTGCACGCCGGGATCTTGGCGCGGCGGGACGACGCCCGTCACATGAAGGAGATAGCGGAACTAGGCATCGAGCCGATCGATCTCGTTATCGTGAATTTATATCCTTTCAAGCAAACGATATTAAAACCGGGCGCGACGTTTGCGGAGGCGGTTGAGAATATCGATATCGGCGGCCCGACGATGCTCCGCGCCGCCGCGAAAAACTACCGGGACGTCGCGGTCGCGGTTGATCCGGCCGATTATTCCTTGATTATCGACGAGTTGAAAAAGGACGGGAAGATCTCCCCGGAAACGCGTCTTTACTTGATGAGAAAGGCGTTTCGGCACACGGCCGCTTATGACGCCTTGATCGCCGAATACTTGGGGCGAAAGGCCGGGGAAGAGGGATTTCCCGAGACATTAACGCTCGTCTACGAAAAAGCGGCGGACATGCGCTACGGCGAAAACCCCCATCAAAAAGCGGCCTTCTACCGGGGGATAATCCGCCCGGAGGGAACGCTCGCCGACGCGCGCCAGTTGCACGGCAAGCCGCTTTCCTTCAATAACATCAACGATACCAACGGGGCGCTCGAGTTGCTTCGGGAGTTTGCCGAGCCGACGGTCGTCGCCTGCAAGCACGCCAATCCCTGCGGCGTCGGCAGCGCGGCGACGATTTACGAGGCGTGGCGGAAAGCCTATACCGCCGACAAAGTTTCGATCTTCGGCGGCATCGTCGTGATGAACGGGACCCTGACGGCGGACGTCGCCCGGGAGATGAGCGAGATATTCCTCGAGGTTATCGTCGCCCCCGCGTACGAAGCGGAGGCTTTGGAAATCTTGAAACGGAAAAAAAATATCCGGCTCCTGGAGCTCGCGGTCGCTCCGGGCAAGGCGAAAGACATGGATATCAAGAAGGTTCGCGGCGGCGTAATCGCGCAAAGCTGGGACGACGAGCTCGCGCCGGAAGAGCTCAAGGTAGTTACGAAGGTTGCGCCCACGAAAGCGCAGCTTGAAGATCTCCTTTTCGCAATGAAAATCGTCAAGCACGCGAAATCAAACGCGATCGTAATCGCGAAAAATAAGCAGTCGATCGGCGTCGGCCCCGGCCAGACGAACAGGATATGGGCGGCGCGCCAGGCGATCGATCACGGCCGGGAACTTATCGCGCCCGACGCGGCTGTCGGCGCCGTGTTAGCGTCCGACGCTTTCTTCCCGTTCCCCGACGTCGTGGAGGCGGCGCGCGAAGCGGGAATCGCCGCGATCATCCAACCGGGAGGGTCGCTTCGCGATAACGAGTCGATCGAAAAATGCGACGAGCACGGAATCGCGATGATTTTTACCGGGATGAGACATTTTAAACATTAATTGGCAACCGCTTCATTCCCGTTTTCTCTTTATTTATTCTCAAATATTTGTTATACATACAATATGTGTTTTTACGCGCGAAGACTAGCATAGATTAGGTTGGTAGAAATGAAAAAAGAAGAACTTTTAAAACGCGTCGGTGATATCGCGCAAGTTTGCGGGGCGAAAGCGTATCGCCTCGAACAAGGCAAACAACACGGAACGCTCTGCGTCGAGGTTAATACCGGCGGCGGGTTATCGTTTGTGGTTGTGGCGGACCGGGGGCTTGACATCGCCCAATGCGCTTATAAAGGAATAAACATCGCATATCTTTCCAAAACCGGGGTCGTCTCTCCCGTTTATTATCAACAATTCAATAACGGCTTTTTTGATAATTTTTACGGGGGATTATTGACGACCTGCGGGCTCACCCAAACCGGCAGCCCTTGTTACGAGGGCGAGGAATTTCTCCCGCAACACGGGGATTATCATAATATCCCCGCCCAAGATCTCTCGATTACGCAGGAATGGGACGGCGAAGAATACGTAATCGAACTGCGCGGCGTCGTTAGGGAAGCGCGGTTTTTCGGGAAAAATTTACGCCTGGTAAGGAGTATTAAAACGAAGTATTTGGCGAGAACCATTGAGATTACCGACAAAATCGAGAATCTCGGGTATAACGACGAACCGCTAATGCTTTTATATCATTTTAATATCGGTTGGCCGATTTTAGATAAGAACGCGGTCTTTACGAAAAGCGAATCCGAAACGATCGCCCGCGACGCGGAAGCGGAAGAAGATCTCCCGACTTATGATAAAATTTACGCGCCGTCTTTGAATTTCAAGGAAAAAGTCTTTATTCATCGCGGTTTTAAAACGGATTGGGCGTACGGGCAAATCTATAATCCCGATATCGCGGGAGGACTCGGCGTCAGAGTCAGCTTCAAGCCGGAACAATTGCCTTACCTGACGCAATGGAAGCAATTTGGTTTCGGCGAATATGTCCTCGGCATCGAACCTTCGACCAATTATCCGTTGGGGAGAGTCCGGGAACGCGAAGCGGGGAGACTGAGGACGCTTAAACCGGGCGAGATAAAGTTAGTCGAATTGAAAATTGAGATCGTTTAAATGGGAATTTTCCCGGTTTCGAATAATACGGATTAACGAACGAAAAAAAGAACCCAGCTTTGGGTTCTTTTTTGCTAGAGTTTATTTCTGATAGTTGGGGGCCGCGGCCGTCAGTTCGACATCGTGAGGATGGGACTCGATCAGTCCCGCGTTCGTGATTTTCACGAATTTACCGTTGGCTTTCAGCTCCTCGATCGTCTTCGTCCCGCAATAGCCCATGCCCGATTTCAGGCCGCCGACAAGCTGATAGATGACGTCCTCGAGCTTGCCGGAATAAGGAACGCGGGCCTCAATCCCCTCGGGAACGAGTTTTTTCGGCTCGACGGCGTGTTCCTGGAAATAGCGATCGCGGGAGCCGCGGCGCATCGCGGCGATCGATCCCATTCCCTGATACACCTTATAACGCCGGCCGTTATAGATTATTTCGTCGCCCGGGGTTTCTTCGGTCCCGGCGAGAAGTTTGCCGAGCATGACAACGTCGGCGCCCGCTGCGATCGCCTTGACGATATCTCCGCTATACTTGATACCGCCGTCGGCGATCACGGGAACGCCGTGTTTTTTCGCCGCTTGATATACCTCGTTAACGGCGGTGATTTGGGGAACGCCGATGCCGGCGATGACGCGGGTCGTGCAGATCGAGCCCGGCCCGACGCCGACTTTCAGGCAGTCGACGCCCGCGGCGATCAAATCCTCGGCCGCTTCTTTGGTGACGATATTACCGCCGACCAAGGGCAGGTTTGGAAAACGCGCCTTTATTTCCTTGATTGTCTCGATTACGCCTTTGGAGTGACCGTGCGCCGAGTCGACCGTGATAATGTCGACGCCGGCCGCGACCAGGGCTTTGACGCGCTCCATCGTGTCGGCGGCGATCCCGACCGCCGCGCCGCATAATAAGCGGCCGTTTTTATCTTTGGCGGTGAGCGGGTAGCTTTTTATTTTGTCAATATCTTTGATCGTGATCAGTCCCCGCAGGCGGTATTTTCCGTCGACGATCGGCAGTTTCTCGATCCTGTGGGACATCAGAATTTTTTTGGCCTCGTCCAGAGTCGTGCCCACGGGCGCGGTTATGAGATTATCCTTGGTCATTACGTCGCGCACCGGAGCGTCGTAATCTTCGCGGTATTTCAGGTCGCGGTTGGTGACGATGCCGATCAAAGTCCCGTCTTTCTCGACGACCGGCAGTCCCGATATCCGGTAATAACGCATGAGTTCGAGCGCGTCCTTGATCGTCTGGTTTTTGCCGAGGGTAATCGGCTCGGTAATCATCCCGCTTTGGCTTAGTTTAACCCGCTTGACCATCCGCGCCTGGTCCTCAAGCGACATGTTTTTATGGATAAAGCCCAACCCGCCCTGGCGGGCGATGGCGATTGCCATCGCGGCCTCCGTCACCGTATCCATCGCGGCGCTGACGATCGGGATATTCAGGCGAATGTTCGCGGTGAGTCGCGTTGTCGTGTCGACTTCCGTCGGCAGGACCGCGGATTTTTGCGGGACGAGCAGAACGTCGTCAAATGTGTATCCTTCGCTTACTATTTTATTTTTCAGACTGTCCATTTTTGCCTCCTTTATTATTCCCATTCGATCGTGGCCGGCGGTTTGGCGGTAATGTCGTAGACTACGCGCCCGACCCCCGGGATTCGCGCGATTTTTTGCGTCGCGGCTTCGAGCGCCGTCCAGGGAAGCCTTACCCATTCGGCGGTCATCGCGTCGGTCGAATCGACCGCTCGCAGGGCGATCGTGTAATTGTATGTCCGCTCGTCGTCCCGCATGCCGACGGTTTTAATGTTGGTCAAGACGGCGAAATATTGCCAGACGGAAAGGTTGTTATTCTCGATTACCTCGCGGAAGGCGGCGTCCGCTTCCTTCAAGATAGCCAGTTTCTCGGCGGTGACTTCGCCGATAATCCTGATTCCGAGGCCGGGCCCGGGGAAAGGCTGGCGGTTCACGACGGGCTCGGGTAACCCAAGCGCGCGCCCGACGGCGCGGACCTCGTCTTTATACAGAGTCTTGAGCGGCTCGATTAGTTCGAAATTAAGGTTTTCCGGGAGGCCGCCGACGTTATGATGCGTCTTCACGAGTTTTCCGTCGGATCCGGACTCGATGATATCGGGATAGATCGTTCCCTGGGCCAAAAAGGCGAAATCGCCGAGTTTTTCGGCTTCTTCCTCGAAGACGCGGATAAACAGGTTGCCGATGATTTTGCGTTTCGCTTCGGGGTCGGTAACGCCTTTTAACGCTTCCAAAAACCTGTCCCCGGCCCTGACGGTTTGCAGGGGAATTCCAAAATGGCGGCCAAAGGTCGAGGCTACTTCCTCGGGTTCGCCTTTGCGCATCAAGCCGCTGTCGATAAACATGCAAAGAAGCTTGTCGCCAACGGCCCGGTGGACCAAAAGGGCGGTAACGGCGGAATCGACGCCGCCGCTTAAGGCGCACAATACTTTCCCGCGGCCGACGGTTTTCCTGATGGCGTCGATTTGCTCTTCGATAAATTGATTTATATTTTTCATAGCTGACCTCATTCGCCGTATTTTAAAAAAAAGAGAGCGCTGCCTCTCTCTTTCGCGGATAACACAAAATAATAAAAAAACTTTGTGTCAATCGTAGTCCCGACGTTTACGGCGCCGGGGTAGAGACGTTCGAACCTTATTATCGAATATATACGATTGAATTTTTTTATATTATAACTTAAGGATATGGAAATTACAAGGATTTTTTTATTTTCTTTTCCCTTTTTAAATAATGAACCAAAGCGCCGACGGCGCCGCCGTCGTTTCTATACCGGGATATCTCGATCGCGGTTTTTCCGAAATAGTCGGGATGGGCGATTTTTCTAACCGCCGCGAGAAGCTCGCCTTGAAAAGCCGCGCGGTTGGTTACGCCTCCGCCGATCAGGATCTTTCGCGGGTTGAAAATATAGGCGAGGTTGACGAGGCCGGTCGCGAGATAACGGTAGAATCTCTCAACGACCATAATCGCTTTTTCCTCTTTCCGGTCGTAACGGGCAAAAATATCTTCGCCGTCCGTTATCCCCGGGTAGTATTTCCTTGCTTCATCGACAAGGCTTTTTGTCGAGGCGACTTCTTCCCATTTGGCGGCGTCGGTTATCCGCATCTGGCCGAAGGCGCCGGCGCTGTTGTTCGCGCCGCGGTAGACCTCGCCGTCAAAAACGATCGCGCCGCCGATTCCGGTGCCGACGGTCACGACCAAAAAGTCGCAATCATTATGCAGGGTCTCCGCCCAGGCGAAACAATTGGCGTCGTTATCCGCCCAACAGTTAAGACCCGCTTCTTCCCGAATCGCCTTCCGGTAGTTCACGCCCCGAAACTCTTTCCCCCGCTCGTTCGCGAAGACAACGGTCCCGGTCTCGCAATCGACAATTCCGGGGCTCGAAACGGCGACCCCGGAAAGCGGGTAATATTTTTCCGTTTCTTTAATTTTTTTAATCATCCGCGCAAGCAAATCGTTTCCGCCGCGGCTGATTTCGGTAGGAAAAGATGACTTCGCGACAATCTCGTAATTTGGTGTGACGACGGCGCATTTCGTGATTGTGCCGCCGACATCAAAACATAAGTAATACATAAGCATAACCTCGCGTTCATTATAACATGATTTTGCGAGGATAACAATCGTTTAGGGAATATTTCGCGGCAATCGCCATTTAAGGCAATATTTCATCATTCCTTTTGACAAATAACGCCTTTTGGTGTATCATATACACATACCCGATAATGGAGAAAGAAGATGCAGTCGAAAAACATCATTACAAAGGTTTTGGGTAAAAAAATACAAACGGCGATTATGCTATTTCTCGCCATTATTCTCGGCGTGCTCGCGAAAGTATTTTCCGCCTTGATTATCCGGAACATAATTGACGTGGTTTTGCCGGAATCCGGCCAGCTTTTGTTCTGGACGAGCATGTTTGTTGTCGCGATTATTCTTTCCTTCGTGATCGACATCTATATTAAAAACCGCTCGCTCGTAATCGGGACGGAAATAAGCGACGCCCTCGCCAAGGCGATCTATTCCGCGGCGATCCGCGCGGAAATCAGCGAGTTAAATAAAATCGACACCGAGGAGATTGTTAAGCGCATCGAGGTTGACTGCGACGCGATCGGGAATAAATATATTGGCAACAACTGGCTTTCTTTCATCCAGTCCGCGATCTTCCTGCTTACCGTTTTTGTCTCGATGCTCGTCCTGGACGCCACGCTCGGACTATTGACTTTCGTCACCCTGCCCTTGGTATATATGATCGTCAAAACGACGGACAAATACATCGGGAAAGCGCGCGACAAGGCCAAGGGCGCGCAGGATGAACGTTGTCGGATGATCCGCGAGAACTTCGAAAAAATCAGGAGCATTAAACTGAAAAACGGGATTGTCCGCGAGGAAGTCGAGTTCGAGCGGAAAAGCGAGAAATTCTTCAAACATTATCGCAATATCGGGACTTTCTCGGAAATGATAAACTTCAAGTTTTACGACTTGTTTATCGGTCTCGCGTTATCGATCGTTTTGGGCCTCGGAGGCTACCTAGCTTTAGAAGACGTCTCCAGCGCGGGAACGATCGTCGCTTTCGTAATCCTTATCCCCTACGTTTACACCAATTTCAAGAAAATATTATCGGTAAGGATCAGCCCGAGCAATATCAAAAACGAGCTTGAGGCGATCAATAAAATCTTGGCTTTGCGGAGCGAGATCAAGGCCGAACCGATCACGAACCTCGAGGAGATTCATACTCTCAGGTTTGAAAACGTGACTTATTACAGCGGCGAGGACCGGATTGAAAACGTAAATTTTGACCTGAAACGGGGCGAAAAACTGGGGATCTTCAGTATTGAGGGGTCCGGGCATAATTTAATCTTTGATTTGTTTACGAAAATGCTCCGGCCGCGCGACGGGCTGATATCAATCAATAATTGCGATATTAACAAGATTAACACCCTGTATCTTCGCGACTTGATCACGGCCGTCCCCCAGGACGACAATCTCTTCAGCGACACGATAATTCACAATATCACTTATCCCTTGCCGTTTGACGAGTATAAATATAACGACGCCTTGCATAAAAGCGGCCTCAAGGAGATCGTCGCCAAATTCGAAAACAAGGATCAATCGCTGATCGATGATTTTTCCGACGAACTTATGCAAAGAATAACCCTGGCTAACGCCTTCTATAAAGACTCGAAAATTTTCGTCTTCAACGAGGCTACCTCGGCGCTTAAAACGCGGGACGAGGACGCGATTATGAGCGAAATCTTCAAACTGAAAAACAAACTCGTCGTGATTATGACGGAAAAAATATATTACATCGCCAAATGCGATAAGATTCTGATCCTCGAAAACGACCAAGTCGTCGAATACGGAAAGACGGACGAATTGCTTCAGGACCGGGGATCGCTCTTCTCAAAACTAATTAGAAAGGTTAAAAAAGTATCGGCATCGTAAGAAGGAGGGTTATGAATAAAGTTAGAACGCGATTCGCGCCGAGCCCGACCGGGTACATGCATCTCGGGAATTTGCGCACGGCTCTTTACGCTTATTTATTTGCGAAGAAACATAACGGAGATTTTATTTTAAGAATAGAAGACACGGACATGGGAAGATATGTTCCCGACGCCGTTAAAGTGATATACGAGACGCTCGCCGCCGTCGGCATTAAGGCCGACGAGGGCCCGAACGAAGGCGGGCCTTGCGCGCCGTATGTCCAAAGCGAAAGGCTCGGTCTTTACCGCGAACACGCTGAGAAACTAGTTAACTCGGGTCACGCTTACTATTGTTTTTGCGATAAGGAGCGGCTTGAGAAGCTTCGCGACGAAAACGGCGTCGCCCGCTATGACAAGCGCTGCCTGAGTCTTTCGAAAACGGAAGTCGAGCAAAAACTGAAAAGCGGCGCGCCCTACGTGATCCGGCAAAACATGCCGACGGAAGGGGTATGCGAGTTTACCGATTTGGTGTTCGGGACAATCGCGGTGGATAACCGCGAACTCGAAGACCAGATCCTTATTAAATCCGACGGTTATCCGACCTATAATTTCGCAAACGTCGTTGACGACCACTTAATGGCGATTACCCACGTGATCCGCGGCACCGAATTTTTAAGCAGCACGCCGAAATACAACTTGCTTTATAAAGCTTTCGGTTGGGAGATTCCCAAATACATCCATTTAAGCCCGATTATGCGCGATGAGAACCGGAAATTAAGCAAGCGCCACGGCGACGCTTACTTCGGTGATTTTATCGCGAAAGGATATTTGAGCGAGGCTATCATCAACTATATCGCTCTTTTGGGCTGGAGCCCCAAGGGCGAGCGCGAGAAGTTCACGCTCGAGGAACTCACCGAGCATTTTTCGGTCGAAGGCCTGCAAAAATCGGGAGGCATCTTCGACGAGAACAAGATGAAATGGCTGAACGGCGAGTATGTCCGCGAGCTTGCTTTCGACAAGTTTATGGAACACGCGACGCCGTTCTTTGAGAAGTCGAAAATCAAAGGCCTCTACGACTACCGCAAGTTCGCCGTCCTCTTACAATCCCGGATCGACATTTTTAGCGAGATCCCGGAAAAGGTCGATTTTATCGTTGATTTCAAGGAAATCCCCAAAGAAGCTTATAATAATAAAAAGTTTAAGGTCAATCCCGAAATCGCGAAGGCGATAATCGAGAAAAGTCTTTCTCTCTTGGAAGATGCGACGCCGTGGAACGAGAAAAAACTGCACGAAGCAATCGCGGCGATCGCGGCGGCCGGGGAATGGAAAACCGGCGCCGTCTATTCGGTCTTGCGTCTCGCTCTGACCGCGCATGCCGTGACGCCCGGCGGCTTTGTTGAGATTGCCGATATCCTCGGCCGGGAGGAATCTCTCCGACGCTTGGGAGAAGCCCTTAAAGGGCTGAAATAACAATAGATTGCGATAAATTTTCTTATTCGTAAAAACACCATCACAATGATGGTGTTTTTTATTCCAGGTATTCATGCAACTTGGTTACGGGTATTCTTTGCAGGTCTTTTAGCGCCGGCCCGTCGATTAGTTTTCCCTCGTACGTGAAACGCGAGCCGTGACACTTGCAATCGTATGTTTTCGCAAGATTATTAAACCTAAGCCCGCACCGCATATGCGGGCATGTTATGTCGACTATGTAAAGCTTGTGTTCAGGGTCTTTGTAGATGCCGATTCTTTTGCCTTTTTTCTTGAGGATCACGGCGCTGTCGGGCTTAAGTTTGATGACTTTTCTATTAGGTATGCGCCGGGTCTTAAGCAGCGTCCCCACCACTTTTAAATTGTAACCTAAAAACTTGCAGTTGATCGCCGCCCGCGTCGGGTTGAAGAGCGCGGCATAAACGCTATCGTTTTTCGCGATTAAATTCTTAATCATCATCGCGCCCGCGGCCGCGGCCGCCATTCCCCATTTATTGAAGGAAGTCGCGACGTAAATATTGTCCTTGATTTTTCCGATCAGGGGGAAGAGGTCGGTTGTCGCGTAATCCTGGGCGAACCAGCCGTATTGATAATCGGGAAACCCGAATTTATCTTTCCCGAACTTTTTCAATCGGTTAATTTCGCTTAACGGTTGTTTGAACTGATAAGCCTCGTGACACGCGCCGCTGATGTTGAGTTTTCTCTTGCCTTCGTGGGTAACGTATCGGAGGGCGATTGTGGGGGACGTTGTGTTTATGTAATTCGCGTCCTCGATTCCGGCATCGCCCTCTGCGGCGATGACGGAGTAGGAATAATAGGGAATCATTTTCGTGAAGAAGAAGTTGAATTTTTTATACACGGGATAATGATTACAAACGATGATTTTATTCGCTAAAATCCGTTTATTACCGGAGGTGACGGCGACGGTTTGCGCATCCCCGAACACGTCAATGATTCGCGTGTTTTCATAGATAGCCACACCCCTCGCCGTCAGAATATTTACAATTTCCCTTAAGTATTTGGTGATGTTGAAGTTGGCTTGATCTTTGACTTCCAAGGCGCCGTAGGGGCAGAGGCGCTCGTTAACGGGTTTTAGCCGGTAGGCGACGCCGATTTTTTCGTAAGCGACCGCTTCTTTCTCGATATTAATTCTTTCATTTTCCGTCAATGCGAAAAGATAACCGTTTACGACTTTGAAATCACAGTCGATATTCTCGCTACTTACGATTTCCGCAATCCTCTCAATCCCGCCGCGGTTAAATTCATAATAAAGCCTCGCTTTATCGCGGCCGTGTTTTTTGTTTAAATCGTGATAGATATAGCCGTGCTGGTAAGTGATTTTTGCGGTCGTGCGCAGGGTCGTGCCTTGGTAGACGGCGTTTTGTTCAACAATCGCGATCGATTCGGCCGAATCGAGAAGCTCGTAGGCGCAGGATAAGCCGCTTATGCCGGCGCCGATGATCAAGACGTCGGTTTTAATGTTTTCTTTCAGAGGGGGAAAAGACGCCGGATAAAGATCCGCGTCCCAAATCGATTTATTGTTCATATTATAACCTCGATTATTATTATTGCCTTTTCCGTCAAAATAATAAAAAATTATACCTTGCTATATTTTTACACTTTTAGTATAATTATGAAAAAGGAAGTGATACTAGTGGTAAGCAAAGAACTATGCCGCGAAGTGCTGGACGCGGCATTAAAATCTGGCGGTGATTTTGCCGAGTTGTTTGTCGAGACGTCGTATTATAACAATTACGAACTCGCCGCCGGCAAAATTACCAAGGCGAACGGCAACCATTTATTCGGGGCTTCCCTGCGCGTCCTGAAAGGCGCTCTCGAGGTCTCCGGGTACACGAACGACTTGAGCCGAGAAAGCCTGCTCGCGCTCGCCGGCAAACTGGCGGAAGCTTATACCGACGCGCGCGTGGCAAGCGCGAAACCTTTCGCCGAGACCCCAATCGACAGCCGGCATAAGATCGCAAAGAAACCGGCCGACCTTTCGACAGCGGAAAAGGTCGCGTATTTGTATAAGGCGTATGAAGCCGTGAAGGATTACTCGCCGGAAATCGTCCAAATAATCGCCGCTTTGCGCGACGATTCGCAGAAAGTTTTGATCGCCAATTCCGAAGGGCGTTTTTGCGAGGACGAGCGTTATCACGTTTTATTGCAAACATCGGTCGTCGCAAGCGACGGGAAAGCCACGCAGACAGGCTTTGACAGCAAGGGCGGTCACGCCGGCTACGAATTGCTTGACGACTTCGATATTCCGGCGTTTGCGAAGGGGGTCGCGGACCAGGCGCTAACGATGCTTCACGCGGACGAGATGGTTGGCGGCGTGATGACCGTCGTCGTTCATAACGCGTTCGGCGGCGTCCTCCTGCACGAGGCCTGCGTCCACTCCCTGGAAGCGACTTCGGTCGCCAAAGGAACCTCGGTCTTCTGCGGGAAACTCGGGCAGAAGATCGCGAGCGATATCGTCACCGCCATCGATGACGGGACGATTGCCAACGCCTGGGGTTCGTTGAACGTCGACGACGAAGGCGAGCCCACGAAACGCAATGTTTTAATTGAAAACGGAATCTTAAAGAGTTATCTCGTCGACTTCCGAAACAGCCGGAAAATGAACCATCCGGTTACCGGGAGCAGTCGCCGGCAATCGTACAAATACTCGCCGACATCGCGGATGACCAATACTTTCTTCGCCCCTGGAAAGAGTACTTTTGAGGAGATTATCGCCAATACGGAATACGGCCTTTTCGCAAAAAAAATGGGCGGCGGCAGCGTTAACCCCGCCACCGGCGAGTTTAACTTCGCCGTTAACGAAGGATATTTAATCGAAAACGGGAAAATCACCAAACCGGTCCGGGGAGCGACCCTGGTCGGAAGCGGCGCGGAAATACTGGCGAATATCGATATGATCGCCGACAACCTGGATTTCGGTTACGGGATGTGCGGCTCGCTTTCGGGCTCGATCCCGACCAGCGTCGGACAACCGACGATCCGGGTTAAAAATCTCACCGTCGGAGGAAGAGGTGAAAAAGCGTGAACTATGAATTATTAATGAACAAAGCGCGCGAAGCGGGTTTCGAAGCGCTCGAAATATACGTTTCCAAAAAATTAGGCATGCAGATCACCGTGTTTGGCGGCGAGGTTGATCAAAACAATATCACCGACAGCCAAAGTTTTACGATCCGGGGCATATATAAAGGGAAAATGGCGGTTTATACGACCGAGTACGCCGCCGAGGACCCCGATTATATTGTCGAGCGCTTAAAGGAAAACGCCGGAGCGCTTACGACCGACGAGGAGTTCGCGATATTCGAAGGCAGCCCGTCGTATCCCGAGGGCCGCGTCCCGAACCCGATATTCAAGCAAATCGCCGTAAGCGAAAAAATAGCTCTGCTTAAGGGCTTGGAAGAAAAAATCAAGGCGTACGACCCGCGAATTATTTATGTTCCCCATTGCCGGTATAACGAGACCAACGACGCCGTTGAGATCGTTAATTCGTCGGGGTTGAGGCTAAAGAAACAAAACAGCTTCGCTTTTGTTGTGGCGCAGGCGGTCGCGAAAGAAGGGGAGCAGACGCAATCGGCGTTCACGATCGCCCTGAAGCTTGACTATCGCGAATTTGATCCCGACGAAATTGCGAAAGAAATTGGAAAAAAAGTAATCGCCAAGTTGAACGCGAAACCGGTGCCCTCGAAATCTTACCCGGTGATATTTGAAAACGAGGCGATGAGCGATTTGCTTTCGGCGTTTTACGCTGTTTTTTCCGGCGAGGCGGCGGTGAAGAAGATTACGCCCCTGCTCGGGAAGGAAGGCGAGAAAATATTCAGCGAAAAAATTACCTTGATCGACGACCCGCTTTATAAGGACGCGATCAACTACCATCCCTTTGACGACGAGGGCGTCGCGTCATACACGAAAAAAGTCGTGGATAAAGGCGTTTTTACGACCTTCCTTCACAATTTAAAAACGGCGAAATATTTCAAAACGAAATCCACCGGCAACGGTTTTAAATACGGATCGGAAATCGGCGTTCATATCACTAATTTCTGCCTGACGACCGACGAGCCGAAGAAAAGCAAGGATGAAATGATTAAGGGCGTTAAAGAAGGGCTTTTAATTACCGATTTGGCCGGCCTGCATTCCGGGGTCAACCCGATTAACGGCGATTTCAGCGCCCAGGCGTCCGGCTTCCTGATTGAAAACGGCGCGGTCGTCCGTCCCGTGACGTTGATCGTCGTTTCCGGGAATCTTTTAAAAATGATGAACGCGGTAGACGAAATCGGCGACGATTTCAAATTGTTCCATAATAACATCGGAACGCCTTCCGTGAAAATTGCGCAGCTTCCCGTTTCCGGTTTATAATTATTTGAATAGATATTACGAGGTGAATGAATTGCGGAAATTATATACGGCAGAATCGGTAACCGAGGGCCATCCCGACAAGGTTTGCGATCAAATCGCCGACGCGATTTTGGACGCGATCTTGGCGGATGATAAAAACGCCCGGGTTGCCTGCGAAGTCGCGGCTACCACCGGCCTGGTCATGGTCATGGGGGAAGTCACGACGACAACTTACGTCGACATTCAGGACATCGTCAGGAAAACGGTGAATGATATCGGTTATAACCGCGGCAAATTCGGTTTCGACGCCGAGAACCTGGCCGTTTTGGTTTGTTTGGACGAGCAGTCGCCCGATATCGCCCTCGGCGTTCAGGACGGCTCCGGCGCCGGCGACCAGGGCACGATGTTTGGCTACGCTTGCCGGGAAACGGATGAATACATGCCGATGCCGATCGTGCTCGCGCACCGGCTGACCAAAAGACTCGCGGAAGCCCGGAGAGAAAAAAACGAGGATTACTTGCGTCCCGACGGCAAAGCCCAGGTCACCGTCGAATATCGCGGCGACCGCCCCGTTCGGGTCGACAGCGTCGTCGTCTCCACGCAACACCACGAGTCGGTTACCGCGGAGGAACTCCGGGAATTTATCGAGAATGAGGTCATCGCGCCGGTTATTCCCCCGGGATTTATCGATAAGGACACGAAAATATTCGTCAACCCGACCGGCCGGTTCGTCATCGGCGGCCCGAAGGCGGACAGCGGCCTTACGGGACGGAAAATTATCGTCGACACTTACGGCGGTTTCGCCCGTCACGGCGGCGGCGCGTTCAGCGGGAAAGACCCGACCAAAGTCGACCGGAGCGCCGCTTATATGGCGAGATATATCGCGAAAAACATGGTATCGGCCGGCGCGGCCGAGAGATTGGAAGTCGGCTTAAGCTATGTTATCGGCTACAGCGAGCCGGTCGCGGTTCATATCGAAACTTACGGGACTTCGGCTTATCGCGACGAGGAATTGATCGCCTTAATCAGGGAAACGTTTCCCCTCGCGCCCAAAGCCATAATCGATTATTTTGACTTATGCCGGCCGCTTTACCGTCAGGTTGCCGCTTACGGTCACTTTGGGAGAAGCGACTTGGACTTGCCGTGGGAACGGCTCGACATGGTTGATACGGTTAAAGATAAACTGCGCAAACCCTAGTCTCGGCTGGGTTTGAGCCAGGCCCCTTCGCGGGGCTTTTTTTATTGTTTCAAGAAATATTCTTATGGTTATAAATGTAAAATATTTTAAAAATGTTATGTTACAATACATTTGAGACTTTTGTTGAATAAAAAGCAAAAATGATTTATACTCGACCATGTGAAGAAGAAAACAGGCAGATTTTCTTCTGGAGAGGAGTATAAATCACATGGCCATTTTATCACAAAAATTTCACGATATCAAGACTAAACTACATGCAGTTTTAACTTACCGCACGGGAAAGTACTCGGTTTATCACGTGTGCCT
>Ga0208564_1000070_pt1 | contig 92042 bp, 90 predicted proteins | sample AD_UKC073_MetaG_FD_184439 | JGI IMG/M metagenome (GOLD analysis project Ga0208564, IMG submission 184439) | Active sludge microbial communities of municipal wastewater-treating anaerobic digesters from USA - AD_UKC073_MetaG (SPAdes) (version 2) | ecosystem: Engineered > Bioreactor > Anaerobic >... | reverse complement strand
AATCATCAATATGACCGGCAACAGCTACCGTCTCGAACATCGCAAATCTATCACGTGATCACTGTGCACTTTGTGGCGAAAATCTGTGCATTTTACTTGACTGCTTACATCATCTTAAGTTTAGCTATTTCTATCACCTCAAGTATCATAAAAATTACCAGTGGAAGAATAAAAACAGTAATAAATACGCCTTTGTTTTTAAATACTTCACCGATAATTTTTATTCCAAATTTACTCTGGTACTTTCCTATTACCCTGTCAAAGTCGACCGAGTATCTGTCGGCATACTGATTTGCATCGCCCTTTGTAATAATTTGCTTATTCTTAATTTCAACAATGCGATGGGTGTTGGGGGCCCCGCGAAGCGCCGGGTCGGAGGAATAAAAGGTGATTATATCTGAAACCTTAAGTTCGCTTTTTGGCACCTTTTTTACTATGATGAAATCTCCTGCCTTAATTGTCGGGGCCATGCTGTTAGATACAATCCTCAACACAGAGTAGCCAAAATAGGAAGGTACCTTTTTGTTTACAGCACAATATATGCTGTTTGAAACGACAAAAATCAGAATTATAAAAAAACTATATAATATTGCGGAAAAAATCCTTGATAAAACCTTTTTCATTATTTGCTTACCGTTTTCTTTTTTTGTTTTGCCGCCATGTATTTTTTAAATTGCCTTTCGGCCTTTAAAGCGTTTTCGACAGCGGTTTTAATTTCTTTTATCTGCTGATTTCTTAGTTTTCTCAAGTTTATCTTTTGGGCGTCCATCAGCCGTTTGAACTCAACCTCGCTGATGTTGTATTCGGTTGTAAATTCATCGTAAATTTGTTTTACAAATTTAGGAACAACCGCTTTCTTTCTTCTAATCCTTCTAAGCACCAGTTCGTCTTTTTGGGTGGAGGTATAAAACTTTAACAAAGCGTAGTGGATCGCCGTCAGGCCATAAAGCTCGTTTATATATCTGCTGTCGGGTTTTAGCGCCGTGTCAATAAAATCAATGGTATAGCCGATTTTGTCATAACCTTCAATAAAAATCCAAAGGTCTAGGCAATTTCTTAAATCGGGATTTTTTAAAATGGCGTTTGTCCTCATAACCGGCGGCTTAATATACGAAAATCTACTCATCATGTTAACAAAAGGCGAGCCCTGAAAACCGGTAATAATATCCTTTAGCCTTTTAATTCTTGAATATACATCCAATTCGTCATCGTAATTAGTCTGTTGTTTCGACGAAGCCTTCATTTCAAAGGAAACATTCAGCTTTTCATTTTCGTTTACATCAATTTCCTGATTTATTCTAATGCAGTGGTACTCTTCGGCCTGCTTGGCCTGCTCTATTTTGTCGTACCGCTTATTTATAAATATATACAGCCTGTTAATAAGGGTGTTGACAAACCGGTTTTCGTATGTGTCGTAGCTTTCTTCTTTAAACACATTCAGTATTTTTGAAGGGGTTATTTGGTCGCCCTCGATATTTGAAATAAGGTTGGTATGCTGTGCCAGATGCTTTATTGATTCGGGGGTTATATTTCTTGAAACTTCAATAGGCAAAACTTCCTCCAAATTTTCAATAAATCTTCTTGGATTTCTGACAACCGCATCAACCGACGGAAGATACCTTTCAATTGTATCTATCCAGACCATATCAATATTTTTAACGCATTTTTTATTTAAAAGGGCGATTTCGTTTTTGCTGTCGTTTATAAGCCTTACAAATTCGGTGTAAAACGCATCGTCCTCAAAAAATGCCTGAACTATATCAATATAGTTGCTGCAAAACTCTTTATAGTCCGTGATTGTATTTCACCCCAAATTAATATAGTTTTTTAAGCCTTTCAACATAGGCTTTGGATTCCTTCATATTGCTTTTGCCGAAGGTTTTGTTGATAAAATCAATCAGGCCGTCAAGCTCGTCGCGAATATAGGCAAGATTTAAGCTTTCAAATTTTCTGAAAATCTTATGCGCCAGAATATAGTCAATACCGTCAATTTCGGTGCCGCCGCAGGCAACATAAATCGGCACAAATTCCTTAAGCTGCTTTAAAATACGGTTACCAAAGGCTATTCTTAATTTTTCAATTACATAAATATCCAGTTTGGCAATCTTTTCAAGATTTTCGTTTGAAACTGGATAGGTTTCCATAGCCTCTTCAAATAACCTGTCAAGATAATCAAATCCAATGTGCAACGGCCCGGTATCCTCACACTCGAATTTTTCGCCCTTGGAGTCCATGTTAATCGGAAATGCGCGGTCGTAAACCTTGTCGGAAACGGCGAATGTCGAGTCGTCGTTATTTGCGGTGCCTATGTACCATACATTTCTGGGAATTTTCAGTTTGCCGTCCACCAGATTAACCGGGTCGTTAGGCCACGAGTTGGGTACAAGGTCTATCTTCCATTCGTCTGGATCGGGCATTTCAAGCACCGACAGCATCTCTGCAAAGTAGTATTCAACCCTTGCAATATTCATCTCGTCTAAAACAATAATGTTTACATCATTGTTAAACGAGGACTCATAAATCCTCTTTAATACTTCGGTTTCGTTAAACCTTTTTGTAAACTCGTTAAAATATCCAAAAAGCTCCGACCTGTCGCGCCACGAAGGCTGAACACTGGCTATTGTGGCGTCAACCTCCATAAATTTTCCAAAGGCATAGGGCAACGAGGTTTTACCCGTTCCGGATATACCTTGAATTAAAATCAGCTTTGTTGAGCCCATGCCGGCAAAAAAAAGCCGCATAATATTTATATCGTAATAAAGGCCCATTCGAGAACATGCGAAATTTCTGAATTTTTCGCAAAGGTCCTTCATGGTAAAACCGGTGTCATATTGCTTTGGCTCGGCATTAAGGTACATTTTATCAACAGCCGAAAGCTTGAAAAACCTCTGCTCTCCGGTAAAAACTGGAGCCTTTTTTTCGGCGCTTTCAATGTCCTGCTCCTGTATGGCCTGCCTGTCAAATTCATCGTGCGGCAGCCCAAGTTCGGACATCTTCATTGCCAGAATTTTATCCTTTTCAGCGTTCAGCTTAATAACCTGACGATTTAAATTTGAAAGCTCAACCAACAAATCCTCCTGATTTTTGAGGGATTTTCTAAGTTGAATGTATTTTTTTATGAACATATACAACAAGTATATAAGCAAGGCATATACCGCAAATACAAGAATAATCGAAATAACGGCAAACACATATTCAACAGCCGAAAATGAATCTTTGTGTTCAGAAAAAATTTTAAAAAACTGCGGTATGTTGAATATTTTTAAAATGCCTTTAAAGATTTCAACAAATCCTTGCAATATACTCGTTATAAAGTCATAAAAGAAACTGAAAAATTCCTGCATTCAGGGTTATCTCCTTAAGGTTGGTTGCTGACGGAATCTTGCTGTTCTTGGCTCTTTATGTATTCTTCAATAGCCTTTCTCTTTATTTCCTCTTCGTCAGCGGCCGATAGCTTCGGCTTTTTCATTGAAATAATAATTACCACAAATCTGTAAACCTGATATATAAAGAAGATAAGCAACGGCAAAACAACAAAGATTAAAAATCCTGTTGGAGAGCGTAAAAAGTCAATCACCGAGCCCATTCCGCTAATTTTCTGGCCGGTGTATTGTCCAACAATGTCAAGCGGCAAAACGCGGACATCATCTTCTTTGCTGTTTGCATCGCCTCGTGTTATGTAGCTTCCATCATTATTAATGTTTACAATCCTGTGGGTATTCAAAACGCGCTTGCCTTGAATAATAGTCCAGAAGGTAATAACATCGCCTTCTTTAAGCTGCTTTATATCTGTTACTTTTTTGTCTATTATCAGGTCCCCCGCCTTAAAGGTAGGAGCCATTGAATCCGATTGAATAGTAACAGGTATTTTTCCAAAAATGTTTGCAACTCCGCCGTTTGCTTGAGATGAAAAAACAGAAAGCGTAATAATTGTGGCAAAGATGACTACAATCCAGGCGATTACTTCCAATATAATTTTCCAAACGCTTTTTTTGCTATTTGCCCTAGTTTTCATAAATAACCCTCCACCAGAAATTAAGCGTACTGTAAAGTTAAATGAAAGTTGAGAACACCTCAGCCCTTTTGGTACAATGGTTTCACCACAAAACACTGTACCTCCCAAAAAGGAGAGATGTTCTCATGGTGAAATCATACCATTTTTCATGTCCAAAGTGCAACAACAATCACTTATTTTATCGTTACGGCAAAGATAAAGATGGATATCAGAAATATCTCTGCCGAAACTGCCATCATCAATTTGCACCCGAACGCCCGAGGGCGGAGGGGGCAAATTGTCAGCGGAAATATCCGCCCTGTCCCGTTTGCGGTAAAGCCAGCTTCCTCCACCACGACTACCAGCATTACAGCAACTACCGCTGCTGTGACAAAAAGTGCAATCACTCATTCTTTGTGTGGAAAGCCACTGCCATTACAAACCCTTCCATGTCTCAGCTTTTCGGAAAACATGATTTTAAGCGTATGCGTTATCCCGCGCAGATTATCATCACAGCTCTATCCATGTTTTACTTAGGCAAAAACTCATTCCGCAACATCAGTCTGATTCTGCGTACTGCCTTTAACATCAAGGTTTCACATACTACTATCAGCAACTGGTGTACAAATTTTGCCCCGCTGTTTGATGATATGCGGATTAGGCTTATGCCGCTTTTAGACTTGAATTCCGACGAATGGCACGCGGATGAAACTGTTGTTAAAATCGCTGGTGTTAAGCACTATATCTGGTTCGTGGTTGACAGTGAAACAAGGTTTGTTATCGGTTTCCATTTGTCTCCTCACCGTGATTCACAGCAAGCCGTTTCTGTGCTTAATAAAGCGCACAAACACGGAAATCCGTCCGCTATTGTTTCTGATCGTTACCATGCCTACAAAGTGCCTGTTAAATCCATCTTTAACAATGCTAAGCATATTTGTGTCGAAAGCTTCAATGATGATATCTCAAACAATCTTATTGAATGTTTTCACAAGCAGTTCAAAGCGTGGTACAAAACTAAACAAGGCTTTTCATCTTTTGATTCTGCTAACAACCTGATTTCCATGTTTGTCTTTTTCTTTAACTTCATTCGCCCGCATTCTGCGTTGAATGGTATGACACCGGCGCAGGTTGCTGGTCTTAAACTTTCCAAAAAACAAAAACGGGAGTTTCTGCTTGTGGCATGAAGCTTTTGTACGGTTTCGGGCGCTATTCTTTCATGTTATCTTTACAGAGCCCCGCCTTTCTGCCGCCCACCTGTAAATATAAACGATTAAGCGGGGCGTAAATCTTCAATTATTACTAGTTTAGGCGTAGAATCATAAAAAATCAAGAAAAGAAAAAGCGCCGTTGCCTTGATTGTTAAAGGCAGCGGCGCTTGGCCTTAAGGCGTGGATTAGTTCGGCGGGCTTTTATGAGGGCTTTTCCGTGGTGAAATCCGTAAAAGAGGCTGTCAGGCCGGCGGAAGGGATACGAAGTTTTAGCAGGTCCCCGGTTTTTGAATCCGAAAGGATTTCAAACTCGCCGATTGAGGCCGTACCTTTTGTAACAAGCCCCTCTTTTGTTTCTTCGCCCTCGCCGTGCATGCCGACCGCGGCGTCAAGGACATTCAGGATACTTCTGGCGAGCGCGGTTTGCGGGATGTTTTCGGGATTGACGTCAAACGACAGCCCGAACAGCTTAAGGGAAACCGAGTCGCCGTCCCACTGCATTGTCAGCCCGTTCAGGGTTTTCGGCTCCTCGACCTCAAAAAGCAGTGTGCCCGCCGAGGAGCGGGTTATACGTCCTTTAACATTCATGTCGTTGCAGCTGACTTCCACGCCGCATGAAAAGCCGGTGGTTATCGGCTGTTCGGATTTGCTTTTTTTTGAGCATGCGGCAAGGTTAAATAAAATCAGCAGGCAAAAAACAAGGTTAAAGACGCGGCGAAGCATGAATTCAGCTCCCGTTTTCAAAACTTAAAAACGGCCCGCTAAGCTCGTCTATTATATCGCTCGGCAGCATAAAACGCTGCGACAACCTTAATGCCGCCCTGTCGCCTGCCAGACTGTGCAGGTAAACCCCGCACATCGCCGCCTGATACCCGCCGAGCCCCTGAGCGCAGAAGGCGGCAATTATGCCGGCAAGCACGTCCCCGCTGCCGCCGGTCGCCATACCGGGGTTGCCGGTGGGGTTTACAAGCGCCGGCATTCCGGGCGCGGCGATGACAGTACGGGCTCCCTTGAGCACTACCACCGCGCCCGTCTCCTCGGCAAACTCCCTTGCTGCCCGGGCGCGGTCGGACTGGATATAAGGGACGCTGAGTCCGGTGAGCCGGGACATTTCGCCGGGGTGAGGCGTCAGGATAATCGGAGCGCGCGCCGTTTTCAATTTATTTATATGCCCGGCTATGATATTTATTCCGTCCGCGTCCAAAACAACCGGACATTCCGCGTTTTCAAGCAGGTCGAGCACCAAAGAGGCGGCGCGCGGCGACTGCCCGAGGCCGCAGCCGATAAGGACGGTATCGGCTTTTATCATCTGTTCGTGCAGGATTTTCCTTGCAGTCAACGCGAAATCTCCGTTTTCGGTTTCGGGCAGCGGGCAGAATATCGGCTCGATTATATGGGCGGCGGCAATCGGGTACACCGACTCCGGCAGCGCGCATATCACAAGTCCCGCGCCGCAGCGCAGCGCCGCTTTTGCGGCGAGCACGGCCGCCCCCGCCATCCCTTTACTGCCGCAAAAGCAGAGCAGCCGCCCGTAGTCCCCTTTATGGGTGTCGCTCTGTCTTGCGCCAAAACAGCTCTTTACCATGTCGTGGGTTATTTCGGTCGCGTCCGAGAGGTAGGGCAGAAGCAGGCTTTGGTCAATCCCTATCGACACCACCTGTATTTTGCCGCAGAAATCCGCCGCGGCGGGTGCGGTCATGCCGGTTTTGTTTGCGGTGAAGGTGATGGTCAAATCGGCTTTAATGGCGTCAGGGTCGCTGTTCCCCGTATCGGCGTTTACTCCGCTCGGCACGTCAACCGCTATCACCGGCGCGGAGCTTGAGTTTACAAGGCGAAACGGGGAGCGCAGGCGGTCCGGCAGCCTGCCTTTAAACCCGATTCCATAGACAGCGTCCACGATAAAATCCGCGCTGCTGATACGGTTTGCCGCGATATACGGCTCTGTTTCGATATCAATGATTTCGGCGTCGGTGTTTTTTAGCCGTGCAAACATCTCGGCTGCGCTGTCGGTCGCCGGCTTTCCGCCTGTCAGGATGACTTTGACATAAGCCCCCTCGTCAAGCAGCTTGCGGGCAATCACAAAACCGTCGCCACCGTTGTTGCCTTTGCCGCACAGCAACGCCACCGATTTGCCGCCGACGCTGTACCGCGAACGGATAATCCTTGCGGCGGCGCTGCCGGCATTCTCCATCAGGCGCAGTTCGTCCATTCCGTGCTTTATGGCGGCGGCCTCGACTGCTTTCATCTGGGCGGTGTTCAGCACAAGCATTTTCCATTCTCCTATCCCGAATTAAAAAGGAGGGCTTATTTGCCCTCCGACTGCAGTTTTTTGTTGGTTTCGCGAAGAACAAGCGCGGAAAGACCGGATTTAAGCGCCTCAAGCACCCTTTTTTCGGGCTGGAACACCACAAGGGTGTGCCCGTTTTTCTTGCTGCGGTATGTGAAGCACCAGAGTCCGGGCTCATTGACGGAAGGGGCGGCGATTACCTGCCGGTCGAACCTGCGGCCGGCATATTCCTGATGTGAGTACGGCTCAAGGCTTTCAATCCTTTTGCCGGATACCGACACCACCCTTTTGCGCTTGCGCTTTGCTATAATCTGGTCTATGTCGATGTCGCCGTTTGTAACGCTGTACTCGTATTCAATATTCAGGCTGGTCAGCAGCCACCACAAACCGTATCCCAGCCCGAATATCAGAAAAAAGGTGAGCGGGCCTATGAAATTGGGGGCGATAGCAAGGATTAAAAAGGTAATAATTATAAAGCCGATTATCGAGGCGATAATTATCAATAAATCCTTGGCGGTTTTCTTTTTGGCAATTATCTGTTCTACGAATACGTCCACAAGAAATCTCTCCTTTTATTCATCACGACGCTGTCGCGCATTAATCCGCAGGGAAAAATTTTCGCTGTTTTTAATTATACACGCAACCGGCAATAATTTCAATTGTTCCGGCGCCACAAGTTTTGCCGCGGGTATTGTGCAGGCTGCACCGCTTATCCGAATGTGAAAAGTGGCCGCTGTCCGGGCAGGTCGTGAATACCAACAAAAAGTTTAACCAAAACGCGGTTTTAATTTTTGCGGGCGCAATTGAAATTATCCAAAAAACAGGGTATAATCATAACATGATGTTTAAAATGGGCGGATATGTTGTTTTTTTGCCTGAATTTCTTGAATAGGGATGGTCGCAGAATGAATATTGCTTTAATCGCCGCCGTAGCGGCAGGGTCTGCCGGCGGGTCAAATGTGCTCGGCAGCGCGGCGCAGGTTGTTGTCATCGGCATGGTTGTGGTTTTTTTATCGTTGATTGCGCTGACCGCGGTGTTCTGGGTCTTTGGCAGGGCTGCGTACCGCAAATCAGATTACGTCGCCGATGAGGAAGCCGCGGAACCCGATTTTCAGCCCATGGCTCCTCCCATGGAGTATCAGGAAGACATAAGCGACGAGATTGTCGCCGTTATTGCGGCCGCCGTCGCCGCGATGGCTCCCGACGGGGTAAAATACGCGGTAAGGAAGGTGCGCAGGGTGCGCGGCGAACGCCCGGTCTGGGCGGCGGCGGGGATTGCCGAAAACACAAGACCTTTTTAATTATTACCGGGTTTAACCTGAAAGGATACTTTAAATGGATGCCATTCTAAAGGCGATATCAGATATATGGAACGAATCCGGATATATGAAGCTGTTTACGCTCGGCAGCGAAGGGAGCATTCTTGAGCGGATTGCGACCGGCGGGGCAGGCAATCTTATTATGATTGTAATCGCCTGCGTTTTAATCTATCTTGCAATCAAGAAGGAATTCGAGCCCCTTTTGCTGCTGCCGATTGCGTTCGGCATGCTGCTGGTCAACCTTCCGCTTGGGGGCGTGATGAACCAGCAGATTAACAGCCTTGTCCCGCTGACCGGCGAGGAATTGGTGCAGCTGCGGCAGGGGATACTTGCGCAGTCCTATCCGATTTTAGAAATTAACGGCAGTTATTACTGGCAGCGTTTTGAAACCGGCGGCTTGCTGTGGTATTTGTATCAGGGCGTCAAGTACGGGATTTACCCTCCGTTAATTTTTCTTGGTATTGGTGCCATGACCGATTTCGGCCCTTTGATTGCAAATCCGAAAAGCTTTTTGCTGGGAGCCGCCGCTCAGTTTGGGATATTTGCCACATTTTTCGGAGCGGTAGCATTAGGGCTCACCGGAAATCCCTCGCTTGCGTTTACCGAGCAGCAGGCGGCTTCCATCGGTATCATAGGCGGCGCGGACGGGCCGACCGCGATTTGGCTGACTTCCAAGCTGGCGCCGGAGCTTTTGGGGCCGATAGCGGTCGCGGCTTATTCGTATATGGCGCTGGTGCCGATTATCCAGCCTCCGATAATGCGGCTGCTGACCACTAAAAAAGAGCGTTCGGTCGTGATGGAGCAGTTGCGCCCGGTTTCAAAAACCGAAAAAATACTGTTCCCGATATTCGTTACCATCATAGTGGTGCTGCTGCTGCCGAGCGCGGCGCCGCTTGTCGGAATGCTGATGCTGGGCAACCTGTTCCGCGAAAGCGGGGTTGTGGACCGTATTTTCAGAACGGCTCAGAACGAGCTGATGAACATAGTTACCATTTTTATCGGGATTACTGTGGGCGCAACCGCAAATGCGGCCACTTTCCTGCAGCCCCGCACATTGTTGATTATTGTGCTTGGGCTTTTGGCGTTCGCTTTTGGGACAGCGGGTGGAGTGCTGCTCGGTAAGCTGATGTATTACCTGACCGGCGGGAAGGTAAACCCGTTGATTGGTTCGGCCGGGGTTTCGGCGGTGCCGATGGCCGCGCGTGTATCTCAAAAAGTCGGACAGCAGGAAAACCCCGACAACTTCCTGCTTATGCACGCAATGGGGCCGAACGTCGCAGGCGTCATAGGCTCCGCGGTGGCCGCGGGCGTCTTGCTCACCCTGTTCGGATAAGAGCGGGTAAGAGGGGAAGGGCGGCTCCTTCCCCTTTTTTGTCGGGCGGAATCACTTATAAATCGGAGAAGTTGAAGTATGCAGGATAAGTCCATAAAAGATGAATTCATATCACTGCGAAAAAAGCTGATGGAGCTTGATTTTTCCCATCTTAACGAAAAACAGCGCGAGGCGGTGTTCTGCACCGAGGGCCCGCTTTTAATTCTCGCCGGCGCGGGGAGCGGGAAAACCACGGTGCTGATTAACCGGATTGCCAATCTGGTCAAATACGGCAGGGCGTATGAAAGCGGTTATGTGCCGGATTGTGTTGCGGGCGAGGATATTGAGATTTTAAAGGCCGCGGTTTCCGGCGCTGCCTCCCCCCAGCAGATGGAGCGCGCCGTCTCTTTGTGCCGGGTGGCCTCCTGCCCTGCGTGGAGAATTCTTGCGATTACCTTTACAAACAAGGCGGCGGATGAATTAAAGACACGGCTTTCAAACATGCTGGGGTATGACCAGGGCAGTCAGGTGCAGGCGAGCACCTTCCACTCCTTCTGCGCGAGGATTTTAAGGAGGGACGCCGGCCGCCTCGGTTACTCCCAGCATTTTGCGATATACGACACCGACGACAGCCTCCGCCTAATAAAAAACTGTTTAGATGACCTTAATATCAGCGAAAAGTATTTCCCCAAAAAAGATGTTTTAAACCAAATCGGCCGCGCAAAGGATTTGCTGCTGACCCCCGACCAATACGCGGCGCAGAGCTCGGATATGAGGAGCAGGCAGATTGCGGAAATTTACTCCCTCTACCAGAAAAAGCTGAAAGAAGCGGACGCGATGGATTTCGACGACCTTCTGTTTAATACCGTCCGGCTTTTCCGCGCCGCTCCCGACGTGCTTGAAAAGTACCGCCAGCGCTTTTTGTACCTGATGGTGGACGAATATCAGGACACCAACCACGTCCAGTTTGTTTTTGTCTCGATGCTCGCCGAGGGCTGCGGCAACTTATGTGTGGTCGGGGACGACGACCAGAGCATTTACAAGTTCAGAGGGGCGACCATAGAGAATATACTGGGGTTTGAACAGCAGTCCAAAGGCTGCCGCGTCATCAGGCTGGAGCAGAATTACCGTTCGACCAAGAACATACTGAACGCGGCGAACGCCGTAATCGCCAAAAACATAAACCGCAAGCAAAAAACCCTGTGGACTCAAAACCCCGTCGGAGAAAAAATCGAAGTGCACGTATTGGGCGATGAAGAAAAAGAGGGTAGGTTTATTCTGGACACTGTGCTTGACGGGGTATCGGCGGGCAGGAAATTCAGCGATTTTGCGGTGCTGTACCGGGTGAACGCGCAGGCGAACGCGTTGGAGCGGGTGTTTGTAAAAAGCTCGGTGCCGTACCGGATAATCGGCGGGCGCCGCTTTTTTGACCACATGGAGATAAAGGACGCGGTGGCCTACCTTCGGGTTATAAGCAACCCCAGCGACACAGTCGCCCTGCAGCGGATTATCAACCAGCCAAGGCGCGGTATCGGGGAAACGACCATGCAAAAAGCGGCAAACATCGCTGACAGGCTGGGTATTTCGCTGTATGAAGTGCTGCAGAATGCGGCGGATTATCCCGACATCAGCCGCGCCGCCGGAAAAATTAAAGCGTTTGTGGATATCATCGAGGAGTTAAGGCGGATTAAAGAAGATACAACAACCCCTGTGCATTCTCTTTATGAGACAATGCTTGAAATCACAGGCTACAAAAAGATGTGGGAACAGCAGGGGGAGAGCGAAGCGGGCAGGGTGGACAATTTGAACGAGCTCGCCTCCTCGATAATCGATTACGAGACAAGGAGCGAGGACGACCACCCCACCCTTGAGGGGTTTTTGGAAGAAGCCGCGCTGATGACCGATATTGACAATTACGACGCGGCAAGCGACGCGGTGGTATTCATGACCATGCATTCCGCAAAGGGGCTTGAATTTCCGGTGGTGTTCCTGCCCGGCTTTGAGGAGGGAATTTTTCCGGGTAAGCAGACCCTTTTTAACCCGGAGGAGCTGGAGGAGGACCGCAGGCTGTGTTATGTCGCCTTCACCCGCGCAAAGGAAAAAATCTATATCCTGAACGCCGCAAGGCGAACGCTTTACGGCTCAACCACATTCTGCCTCCCCTCAAGGTTTTTGTCGGACGTCCCGGACGACTTAATCCAGCGCTTTGACCATGGTGAAGATACTTCATATTTATACGGCTCATACAGTTATAAAGATTACGTTCGGGATACGCCGGCAAGGATTTCCGGCGCGGGCGGGGGTATTTCGGCTTTAAGGGTTGAAAGCGGACAGTCGGCCGGCCCCGCGCGCTGGTAGCAGGGCGATATCGTAACCCACAACGTCTTTGGAAAAGGGGAAATCCTGTCCGTCTTGCCGATGGGGAACGACTACCTGCTTGAAATCCGGTTTGAAAAGCTAGGCGTAAAAAAAGTTATGGCAAATTACGCAAAGCTGTCGCCCTGCACGAAATAGAGCGGTTTTTGTTAGTATTCCTTATATTATCAAGTTACCCGCCTTATATTTATCACACAACTCCTCCCTTGTCATAAAATGTAATGAAGTTTTTTAAACCAATTACATTTTATACGGGAGGATTAATTATGGCAGACAACAAATTTATGCACGACAGCGGCTGCAGGGACGCCGTCTGTATTGATGCAGGCCGTATATATGATTCGTGTTCGGATAAGGACTGCCTTGAGGATTTGAGGGTGTTTTTCACTGAACGCGAACAGATGGTGATTGACCGCGCCGCAAGCGTACGACCCAGAAACGCCAGTGTCATCACGACATTGATTGACATCGAGCCCCTTCCTTTCAACCGCGGGTATTTCGCGTGTGATTTGACTTTTTTCTTTAACGTGGAAGTAGAGGCCATAACCGGCCGGAACTGCCCGCCGGCCAACCTGTGCGGGGTCTGCGTTTTCCGCAAACGGGTAATCCTGTTCGGCAGCGAAGGGAACGTAAAGGTTTTCAGCAGCGAGTTCAGGGAGGATAGGTTTGATGTTCAGCAGCCGGTTTCACGCAATCTGCCGGTATGCAAGGTTCAGGTTGCGGAGCCGATTGTGCTGTCGGCGTGCATAGTTGACCCCTGCGACCGCAAAAACTGCAGGTGCGACTGCGACTGTGGGTGCAATTCAATCCCTGAAGGTATCGCAAACAGTTTCGGCGGTTGTTTTGTTGACCCCGAAGACGGCAAGGCCGTATATGTAACCCTCGGTTTGTTCACCATTGTGCAGCTTGTCAGGAATGTTCAGATGTTAATTCCGGTATTTGATTTCTGCATTCCGACCAAGGATTGCTCGGTATCTTCCGGGGATGAGCCCTGCGACATGTTCCGCAAAATGCTGTTCCCGATTGACGAGTTTTTCCCGCCGGAACAGCGGCACCAAAAAGACAGGGGCAAAAGCGGGTGCGACAGAAAATAGAATACATAAAAGACGCGTGAATGAATAATGCCGGCGCTGATACAAAAATCAGCGCCGGCATTATGATTATAGCATAACTGCTAATCCAGATCCTTTTCAATGATATACCGCGGCCGGGCTTTGACCTCGCCGTATATTTTGCCGATATACTCGCCCACAACCCCGATACACAAAAGCTGGATGCCGCCGAGCAGCCAGATTGACGCGACGATTGCGGTCCATCCCGGTACAGCCGAGCCGGAAAAATACGATATCAGCGCGTACAGCAGCCCGAACACGCTCAACACCGAAATGATGACGCCCAGATTTGATATGATTTTCAGCGGCCTTACGCTGAACGATGTTATCCCGTCAATCGCGAAACTCAGCATCTTTTTTAACGGGTATTTGGTCTGGCCTGCGGCTCTTTCCTTCCTCTCATAATACACCACGCCGCTTTTGTAACCAATCAGCGGCACAATCCCGCGCAAAAACAGGTTGACCTCTTTAAAATCGCTTAAAGCGTTCAGCGCGTTTTTGCCCATCAGCCGATAATCCGCATGGTTTTGCACTATATCCACTCCGAGCCGCCGCATTAACCGGTAAAAGCACAGCGCGGTAAATCGTTTGAAGAAGGTGTCGGTATCCCGCTTGCTGCGTACCCCGTAGACCACTTCGCAGCCTTCCGAATAGCGTTCCAAAAACCGGTCGAGCGCCTCGATATCGTCCTGTAAATCCGCGTCGAGGGAAACAGCGCAGTCCGAAAATTCCCTTGCCTTCATCAGCCCCGCGAGCAGGGCGTTTTGATGGCCCGCGTTTTTCGCAAGCTTTATTCCGGTAACACAGTCAAATTCTTTGTGAAACCCGGTTATAAGCTCCCATGTTTTGTCGGCGCTGCCGTCGTCAACATACAGAATACGGCTTTTTTTGTCCGCCCTGCCGTCATTAATCAGTTGGCTCAGCTTTTCGACCAGCTTGCCGTTTGTCTTTGGCAGAACCTCTTCCTCGTTATAGCACGGCACCACGATATAAACGGTAGGCATTTTCCTTCCCCCAATTGCGCTTTTTTATTTCACAAATCCGGCAATCAGGCCGTTTATTTCTTCCTGCGAAATCCCGCATTCGAGCAGGTAATTGTTCGCGTTTTGATACTTTTCCTTGAGGTAGGAAAGGGTTGCCTGCATTTCCTCAGGCTTTGAGCCCAGAACATAATCGGGCACTTCAAGCCCGGATTTTTTTAAAATCCGCTTTTGCTTGCCGAGGATGGCGCTCATATAATGCTCGCTTGCGGAATAGTCTTTTACAATCATATCTTCTGGGACGCCGGCAAGCTGCAGCAGCAGCATTGCCACAACGCCGGTGCGGTCCTTTCCGGCTGTGCAGTGGAAAAGGGAAGCCCCGCCGCTGTTCAGAAACAGCCGGAATATCCGCCGGTACTGCTCCTTGCAGTTGTCCAGCAGCCAGCAGTAAAGCTCGGCCATGCTGCCGGGCAATCTGCCGGTATTGAAAAAGGTGGTCAGCCCGTCAAACATCGCTATATTCTCGTACCTGACGCTGTCCACCGAGTTAAACTTCGATGGGTGGGTGCTGACTTCATCGGGAGACCGCATGTCAATCACCAGAGCAACGCCGGCTTTGATTAATCTGTCAAGGTCGCCGGGTGTAAGCGAATGGGTGGAGTCCCCGCGAAGATAGACCCCTTTTCTGGTAAACCTGCCGTCGGCGGTTCTGTACCCTCCAAGCTCCCTGGTATTGTAGGCGCTGTCAAGCCTGATTGGCCTGTTCACCCTGTTCATCATGTAACCACCCTTTCGATTGAAGTTATCCCATCTGCCCGAACACGCCGGCTTTGTCCGGTTTTTCGCCCCGAAAACGAATACTCAATCGGGCTGCCTTTTTAGGAATTATGTTTATTATATATTAAACCGGCAATAAAGTAAAGCCTGCACCGCATTCGCGAATACGGTGCAGGCTGATCGAATTTTTTTCTACTCGATGGGCTGCTTTGAAGCCACCAAATCGAATTGATCCTGAATTTCCTTTGAAGGCTCTTTGCCAAGCAGGCTGACAATTACTATAGCCAGTGAAGCGATGATAAAGGCGGGCAGCAGCTCGTAAATATTCAGTATGCTGATATATTTGCCGATGTATTTTGCAACTAAGAACTTCCATACGAAAATCGAAATCCCGCCGCTGAGCATTCCTGCGAGCGCCCCATACAGGGTTGTCCGTTTCCAGAACAGCGAAAACAGTATGACCGGCCCGAAAGCGGCGCCAAACCCCGCCCATGCGAAGGACACGATTTCAAAAATCGAGCTGTCGGGGTTCCACGCGATAAAGATGGAGATTATCGCAATCACCACCACGGTACTGCGAGAGATAATCATCACTGTTTTGTCGCTCGCATTTTTGTTTATCAAGCCTTTATAAAAGTCGCGGGAAATGCTTGACGAGGCGACAAGCAGTTGCGAGTCCGATGTGGACATTGTGGCCGCCAGTATTCCCGCAAGGATTAATCCGGCAAGCAAAAGGGTGATGACATTGCTGCCGCCCAGCCTCTGCGAAAGCTCGATAAATATGGTCTCGGGGTCGTTGATATCCTTAACCGCAGTAAAACCGACAATCCCAATCATCACCGCCGCAAAAAGCGAGATTACCACCCAGACTATGGCAATCCTGCGCGAGGTTTTGAGTTCGCCTTCCTTGCGGATAGCCATGAACCGCAGCAGGATATGCGGCATTCCGAAGTATCCGAGCCCCCAAGCCAGTGTGGAGATAATTGGCATAAACCCGAACGGCGTGGCGCTGTTTGTTTTTGGGTCAAATGTGCTGAACAGGCTCGTAAACCCCGGCAATGAGCCTGTATCTTCTATTACATTGCCGATACCGCCGGCAAGGCTGATGCCGTAACCCAATACAACCACAAGGGCTGTGGACATCAGTATTCCCTGAATTAAGTCGGTAGCGCTTTCGGCCAGAAAGCCGCCGATTACGGTATAGAGGATGATAACCAGCGCGCTTATCAGCATTGCCACCGGGTAGCTCAGGCCGAGCACCGAATTAAAAAGCTTCCCGCATGCCGCAAAGCCGGACGCTGTGTATGGGATAAAAAACACAAGGATAATCAAAGCCGATATGCTCATCAAAATCTTGTTCTTGTCGTGGAACCTGTTTGAGAAAAAGTCAGGCAGGGTGATGGAGTTATCCGCTACCACCGTGTACCGGCGCAGCCTTTTGGCCACAACAATCCAGTTGATATATGTACCTAGAGCGAGCCCAATCGCGGTCCAGCTGGCTTCCGAAAAACCGGATAAATACGCAAGACCGGGAAGGCCCATCAAAAGCCAGCTGCTCATGTCCGAGGCCTCCGCGCTCATTGCGGCGACCAGCGGGCCGAGCTTTCGCCCGCCGAGGAAGAAGTCGCTGGACGTTTTATTCCGCCTCATGTAAATCAAGCCGATACACAATACAACGATAAGATAAGAAACCATTGAAACAGTCATCACAATTTTTTCCCAGCTCATTTAACATCCCTCTCCTTTTTAGATAAAGCGAATCGGAAAAATCAAGATATATATAAAATTATTTTTCCCTATGTTTAATGCTGTCCCAGTATTCCTTGTACGCCTGCTCGGTCTTGTTTTCGCCGGGCTTGTAATAAATCCGGCCGCGCAGTATATCGGGAAGGTACTGCTGCGGTGTCCAGTTGTCGGGGTAATCGTGCGGGTAGAGATAAAACTGCCCTTTTTGTTCCGCGTCTGCCCCGTCATAATGCATGTTCTGCAGATGCCGGGGTATCGGGCCGGTAAGCCCCGCTTCGATATCCGCCATCGCGGCGTTTATCGCCTCGTAGCCCGAATTTGATTTCGGAGCAAGGCTCACCAGAATAACCGCGTCGGCCAGCGGTATCCGCGCCTCCGGCAGGCCGACCTGCAAAGCTGCGTCCACCGCGGCTTTTACAATCGGGATTATCATCGGATAGGCCAGCCCGACATCCTCGCATGCGCATACCATCAGCCGCCTGCAGGCCGACAAAAGGTCCCCGGCGGACAACAGACGCGCCAGATAGTGGATTGCAGCGTCGGGGTCGGAGCCGCGCATGGATTTTTGGAAGGCCGACAGTATGTCGTAGTGCTCGTCGCCCTCTCTGTCGTACCTCATCGCGCTGCGCTGCGAAACCAGCTCCGCGGTGTCCAGTGTTACACGCAGGACGCCTTTAGAATCCGGCTTTGTGCCGAGCACGCACAGCTCTGCGGCGTTGATTGCCTTTCGCACGTCCCCGCCGCACGCCATGGCTATGTGAGGGGCAACCTCCGGCTCGACAATGATATTGAGCGAGCTTTCTTTTGCAAGGTAATCGAACGCCTTTTTTACGACCGGCTCAATATCGGCCGCGTCAACCGGTTTAAACTCAAAGACAGTCGCCCTGCTCAAGAGCGCGCCGTAGACGTAGAAATACGGGTTTTCGGTAGTCGAGGCAATCAGGGTAATTCTGCCGTTTTCGATGTGTTCAAGCAGGGTCTGCTGCTGTTTTTTATTGAAATACTGGATTTCGTCGAGATACAGCAGCACGCCGTTCACTGCGGCGAGGGTATCCAGTTCCTCCACCACCGCTTTGATGTCGGCGGTGGAGGCGGTTGTTCCGTTCAGCCGGTGAAGCCGCATATCGGTTTTTTCAGATATAATGCGGGCAAGAGTGGTTTTGCCCACGCCCGGAGGGCCGTAAAAAATCAAATTCGGAATTTGTCCGGATTCAATTATGTTCCTCAAGGCTTTGCCCGGAGCGAGCAGGTGCCGCTGACCCGCGATGTCGTCAAGGGATTGGGGTCGCAACCGGTCAGCCAGAGGCGCTGACATTGCAATCCCTCCTTTAATCTGGTTTGTTACGCTAGACCGAATATATCGGGTACTTGGCGCAGAGCGCCTTTACCTCTTCGCGGATGTACTCCGCCTTATTCTCAAAATCGGTTACCGCACAGGCGATGAACTCGGCTATCAAATCCATCTCGTTTTCCTTCATGCCGCGGCTGGTAACGGCGGGCGTGCCGATACGGATACCGCTTGTAACAAACGGGGACAGCGGCTCGTTAGGTACGGTGTTTTTATTCACCGTGATATACACTTCGTCAAGTCGGTGTTCAAGCTCCTTGCCGGTAATGCCGGTGCTGCGCAGGTCAAGAAGCATTAAATGGTTATCGGTGCCGCCGGAGACGATGTTCATCCCGCGCAAAACCAGACCTTTGGCCAACACCGCCGCATTCAGCCGTATCTGGCGCTGGTACTGCCTGAATTCCTCTGTCAGCGCCTCGCCGAAACAGACTGCCTTGGCAGCGATTATATGCATTAAAGGCCCGCCCTGAGTGCCCGGAAATACCGCCTTGTCAATCGCCTTTGCGTACTTTTCGCGGCAGAGGATTAACCCTCCACGCGGGCCGCGCAGTGTCTTGTGGGTTGTGGAGGTTACGACGTCGGCATAGGGTACCGGGCTGATATGCTCGCCGGCCGCGACAAGCCCGGCTATGTGGGCCATGTCCACCATCAGCAGCGCGCCGCACGAGTCGGCGATTTGGCGAAGGATGTCAAACCGGATTTCCCTAGAATATGCGCTCGCGCCCGCGACAATCATGCGGGGCTTGACTTTGTTCGCGAGCTCCATCAGTTTATCGTAATTAATGCGGCCGGTATCTTCGTCAACGCCATAGGGCACGAAATTATACAGTATTCCGGAGAAATTGACCGGGGAGCCGTGGGTCAGGTGCCCGCCGTGCGCCAAATTCATGCCCAGCACCGTATCTCCCGGCTTCAGCAGCGCCGCATAGGCCGCCTGATTGGCCTGTGCCCCCGAATGTGGCTGGACATTGGCGTGCTCGGCGCCGAACAGCTTGCAGGCGCGCTTGCGAGCAATGTCTTCCACAACATCGACATACTGGCACCCGCCGTAATAGCGTTTTCCGGGATAGCCTTCCGCGTACTTGTTGGTAAGAACAGTTCCCATCGCCGCCAATACCGCGGGGGAAACGATATTCTCCGAGGCGATTAACTCCAGATTGCGCCGCTGCCTGTTCAGCTCATTTTCCATGGCAAGTCCCACTTCGGGGTCTGCCTGTTTTACAAATCCGATGGTATCCAGCATTTTGGAATGCATACATCCGCTCTCCTTTAGAAAACATATAGTATAATATATCACTATTTTTATAAATTGCCAATAGCTAATACGCGGCCTTTTTCAGTCAGGCAAGCCGCCGTGTCCTGCCGGCACGGCGCAAACGCCCGAAAACCGCGCGTGTCTGTGCGGGGTGTTTAAATATTCCGCCCGCTGTGTTATACTGTTTTTGAAGTTTATTGCTGAATAAATATTCATAAAGGTGTGGGCCGGCTGTGAAGACCCTTGTTGTCAAACCGAACGACGCCAACCAGCGGATTGATAAATTCCTGCAAAAAACATTTAAAAACCTGCCCCCGTCAATGATGTACAAGGGGATTAGGAGCAAGAAAATCAAAATCAACGGCAAAAGGTGCGGCATATCGGATATTGTCCGGCAGGGGGATGTGGTAACCCTGTACCTTCCGGACGATGTATTGATAAGGACAGCCGAAGGGCTTGACTTTTTGTCGGCGCCGGCTGAGCTTGACATTGTATATGAGGACCAGAACATTCTTATCCTCAACAAAGTGGCGGGGCTGCTTGCCCATCCCGATTACAGGGGTACTTCCGACACGCTGGTTTCGCGGGTTAAGCGGTACCTTTATGAAAAAGGGGAGTATGACCCCGAAAGTGAAAACAGTTTTGCGCCCGCGCTTGTCAACCGGCTTGACCGCAACACCAGCGGACTGGTAATCGCGGCTAAAAATGCCCCCGCGCTGCGCGCGCTCGCCGATAAGATGAGGAACGGGGAAATCAGGAAGTTTTACCTTTGCGTTGTCTGCGGAGTGCCCGATAAAAAAGAGGAAACCATCGAGGGCTTTCTGACAAAGGACGAGGCAAAAAACATGGTAGGTGTCGGCGGGCAGGGGCAGGGCCGTTCACGGAGAATAAAAACCAGATACCGCGTGATGCAGGAAAAAGGCGGCTTTTCTTTGCTTGAGATTGAGCTGCTGACCGGGCGCACGCATCAAATTAGAGCGCACATGGCCTCAATCGGCCATCCGGTTATCGGCGACCGGAAATACGGCAGCGCCGATGCCAACAAAAAAACGGGATTTGACAAACAGGCGCTCTGCGCATACCGCCTGGTTTTTGACTTTAAAACAGCGGTGGGCAGCGCCGAAGGCGGTTTGCTTGATTACCTTTCCGGCAGGGAGTTCAGACTCGGCAGGGTGTGGTTTGAAAAGGCTTATAAAAGCATAAAAGGATAAGAGCGGGCAGCGCTCGCCCTTTTGCTTTGACAGGTTTATTTATTGACTTTTATCAGCCCTCAGTGCGAGTTTACGCAGACCCCGCCGACCGGACGGAGGTTAAGCACATGACAGCTTCCCTCGCCGAAAACCTTTTCAATCCGGCTGCGGAATTCTTCCAGCAGCCCGGCGGGGACGAAATTCTGAGTAGTGCCTGCAAAACCGCCGCCGTGCACCCTCCACGCGCCCTGATTGTTCAGGATTCCCTGCGCAAGGCATAGCGCCAGCGAAAGGCCCTGTTCTCTTGTATTGTTCACGGTATAGACGTTCTGCAGGTACTCAAACGAGGAGTGCCCGGATTCAACCACCAGCCGCTTGAATTCCTCAAAATCGTTGTTTTCAAGGGCTTCTATCTGCAGCTTTACCCGCTCGTTTTCACGCATAAAATGCAGGGCGCGCAGGACAGCCCTGTCGCCGTGCTGCCGGCGAAGTTCGGGTATTCTTTTCATCAATTCCCCGATTGGAACCTCGCGCAGGCATGACGCTCCGAGCGCATTTGCAACCGCTTTCATTTCAACCGTTACCGAGGCGTATTCGTCGGTAAGGTCGGCGTGGTTTCCGCCGGTGTCCACTATGCAAAGGTGGTACCCGGTTTTTGAAAAGTCAAAATCAACCTTTTTGACGTCGGGGTTTTGAGGGTCTGCAAAATCAATCGCGATAACTCCGCCAATCGAGGAGGCCATCTGGTCCATCAGCCCGCAGGGCTTGCCAAAGTGGGTGTTTTCGGCGTACTGCGCAATTTTTGCGATTTCGACAGGGGCTATGCCGCCGGCGTTATATAAATGGTTAAGCGCAGTGCCGATAAGCACTTCAAATGCTGCGGACGACGACAGGCCTGAGCCTTTGAGGACATTGGAAACCGTGTACGCGTCAAAGCCGCCTATTTTATATCCGTTTTGCGCAAACCCATCAGCGGTGCCGCGGATTAAGGAGCAGGAACGGCCTTTTTGGCTCTCTACCGCTTTGAGATTGTCGAGCTTTACAACGTCAAGGTCATACCCTTTTGATTTTACGCGTATCACTCCGTCCTTCGCCGGGGAAACCGCCGCGATGATATCCAGATTAACGCTGGCGGCCAGCACCCTGCCGTGGTTGTGGTCGGTGTGATTGCCGCATATTTCGGTGCGGCCGGGCGCCGAAAACAGAAGCACTTCGCGCTCATACCCAAACCAATCCCCAAAACCGGCCAGCGCTTCCGCGTAGCGGGCCCTCTGCTGCGGCACTTCCTTTGGCCCGTACAGCCGCGCAAAAGCGGAGTCCAAATCTCCGTTGTTAATTTTGCGGAGCATCTGTCTGACAGTGTCCATATCAAATCCCCTTAAATCAATGAAATGATGTCGGTACATATTCTACCTTTTCTCGGCCGTTTTTGCAATTGCAAATCTTATTTTGTCGGGATTTTGTTTGCCGCCCGTATGAAAACAGGTGTGATGAATTTAGAGGTTGACACCGGCGAGATGTGATGATATAATACATTCTGCTGTTTGAGCGGCAGTTTTGTTTAAATACGCGATGGTGGCGGAACTGGCATACGCGCACGTTTGAGGGGCGTGTCCGTAAGGGTATGGGTTCAAGTCCCATCCATCGCACCAATAAAGCGGCAATTCCCGGCCGGGAATTGCCGCTTGTTTTATGTAATCCACTGACAAAGAACATCAACCACCAATGACAATGACCCTGTTGAATGGTTTATTATTACTGAAAATCGAGGAATGAACAATATAAAGCAAAAATCCTGCCCGGTTTCAGACAGGATTTTTGCTTTGGCGGAGAAGGAGGGACTCGAAGTTGCTTTGCAACCCCTCTTGCGGTGCCCGGCTCTGACTGCGGCAACAAAGTTGCCTTGTCAATCGCCGACCGCTGCGCCAACCCTTTCTCCCTGCATCCGCCACCGGCGGCGGTCGAAAGGGTTGCCCGCGCCGGTACCCGGCGCTCGGGTTCTAGCCCAATCAACGAAAAGACAAGGCGCCCCATTCTGGGGCGCCTTGTCTTTTGGCGGAGAAGGAGGGACTCGAACCCTCGCGCCGGTTACCCGACCTACGCCCTTAGCAGGGGCGCCTCGTCACCAACTTGAGTACTTCTCCGGATTTAAAGTTTATTAAAGCGCGGGGCTGAAAGACTGCGGCACGCCGGCAATAATCCGGCTGGCGCCGCCGGCAAACCGCGGACAGGTCTGTGTGCGGGGGCACCCCGCAGCGTGGATGGCGGAGAGGAAGGGATTCGAACCCTTGGCTCTTTCGAGTCACTGGTTTTCAAGACCAGCTCCTTAAACCGCTCGGACACCTCTCCGTTTAAATGCCGCAAATCATAATAGCATTTTACATTAAAAAAGTCAACCTGATTTAAGCGATTGTCGGTGTCAAGTTGTAGCAGGTTTTTTAAGCGGTTTTCGCCGGGACGAATTCCGGATTTGCCCGTTTGACAAACCACCGGCGCCCTGCGGTGGCGGGCCAAAGGTAAACTTGCGGCGTTGCTGCAATCGCGCCCCTGCCGGCCTATTTCAAATCAATCTGGATGTGCCTGCCGTCGTTGGTACAGTGAGCGTCCCCGGTTAAAACCGAGAGCACCGAGCGGTAAAAAAGCACCGGGTCGTTTAAGAAATTCTCTTTGATTATCTGCGCCTGAAGGGTGTCCGCAACGCGCAGGGTAATTGACAGCAGCGGGGAATGCTGGTCATTGATTGTGCACGTTACGTTGCAGCCTTTATCGAGTTTCTCGATTGTAACCGTGTTTTCCCTTTCCCGCCGTATCCGCGTCAGCATTTGAATTGCGGATTTAACCGACCTCTCACGCAAGGTGAGCGGTATCATTCCCGACAGGGTGTCCGCAATCTGTCTGCCGGTTTCGGTCAGCGACAGGCTCCCGTCCTCGCTTTCAATTATATTGTCGTACCGGATAAGCTCGTCAATCGCGGCACCCGCCTCGAACAGGTTTGCCATTCCGTTGCCGTAGATTATATCGAGGACTGTCTGGCGGGGCATTGGCTCGCCCGCGCCCGCGAGCATATAACAAATCAGTATTTTGATTTCGTTGGTGTTATACAAGCCGCCCGGTTCCACTCCATGGGCAAAGGTGTCGCGTTTCATGCTGGATGTTCCCTCCTGCCGGTATTGAGCTTGCTATATAATTATACCATATAAAATCAATACGCAAATAAGTTTTTGCCGTTCTGTATTCAAATTTTTGTTTTATTGTGCTATAATACTACAAAATATGGTTATGTTAAAGAATAATCAGCATTCAGTCTGTTTTATCGGGGAATTATTTTATGAGTATAAACGAAAAAAGTCAGCACAGGCCTGTTGACGAGGAGAAACCGCAGGATTATATATACGGCAGAAATGCGGTGAGCGAGGCTCTGCGTTCCGGCCGGCCGATTGACAGGGTGTTGGTCATAAAAGGCGGCGGTTCGGGCAGTATCAGGGCTCTGATTTCACAGTGCAGGGATTGCGGCATACCGGTCAAAGAGGTTGACAGACGCCGGTTGGATACCCTTGTGGGCAAAAACCATCAGGGGATAGCGGCGGTAGCGGCGCGCAGGGAATACGCCGGGCTGGATGATTTGTTCAGCGCGGCCGCGGCCAAGGGGGAACCGCCTTTTTTTGTGGTCTGCGACGGGATTGAGGACCCTCATAATCTGGGCGCCATAATAAGGACGGCGGAGGCGGTCGGCGCCCACGGGATTATAATACCCAAACGTCGTTCGGCGGGTTTGACTTCCGCGGTTTACAAGGCGTCGGCGGGCGCCGCCGAGTATCTTCCGGTCGCAAGAGTCGCGAATATTGTCCAAACCCTTCGAGAACTCAAAAAAAGAGGGGTTTGGATTTACGGGCTGGATATGGACGGAGAGCCATGGTGTTCTGCCGATTTGCGCGGCCCGGCCGCGTTCGTAATCGGCTCCGAGGGGCAGGGCATGGGCCGGCTGGTCCGCGAGGAGTGCGATTATATACTGTCTCTTCCGATGTTCGGCAGGGTATCCTCGCTGAACGCCTCGGTGGCGTGCGGGGTGGTCCTTTACGAAGCCGCCCGGCAGAGAAAAATTCCGGGAGTTTGCGATTAGGCGTATTTCTATGCAAAAGGGGTGTGGTGTCGATGGATAAGAATGTCAACAACCATTCCGGTTTTGACATAGATGAGATATTGGAGGAAGCACGCAGGATTAAGCTGCAGCGTCTGAAACAGGACAATTTCTCGGATACCGGCAAAAAGGATACTGAGGGTGTGAAACTATCCGATTTGGCCAGCAAGGACGAGGAGTCTGAACAAACGCCGGCAGAAGACGGCGGGCAAAGCCAGAAGCCCTCGCCCGACCAGTTGGCCACAAGGACTTTTTCCCTGTCCGTTCAGAATGAAGAAATAAAAACAGGCGGAGAGGATAAGGAACAGGTAAAAATCTTTACCCCTGATTCATCGGACGGGCTCCCCGATATAAGCCCAGTGGGCGATGAGATGGAGCAGGCTTCGGATGACGGGCTTGAGCAAATCAGTCTGGACAGCCTGCTTGGAGAAATGCCCGAAGAAAAACCGGATGAACAGGAGCAGGAAGAAGACTGGGAAGAACGGTTCAGAAGGGAACGGCGCAAAAAAGCCGAGAATTTCAAGCTCCACGCCCCCGTCGGGCTGCGCCTGTCGGGCGAGGAGGAGAACAACGACCCCGGCGAGGAGCCGGATGATTTCGAGGAGGAGGAAATCGAGGATTTCTTCAGCTACGAGGACGCGGACGCGGTAAAAAGCGAACTGGTGTACCGCCGCCGCACCGGCTGGCTGCAGCTAGTGATAACCGGTTTGTTTGCGCTGCTGTTAATCGGCGCCACAATTGCATATAACGTAAAGCAAGAGGATATCAACCCGGTGCTTTTTATCAGCCTGAACATATTCCTGATTGCAATTACCACTTTGCTGAACCACCGCGCGGTTGGGGACGGTTTCGGCGCGCTGTTCAGGCTGAAAGCCAATCCGGACAGCATTACCTCGCTGCTGGTGCTGATTACTTTCCTGCATTCGATAATCCAGTTTTTCAACCCCGATTTGCTGACAGGCGGCAGGGCGAACATACTGATACCTTTCGCGGGCTTCTCCCTGTTCCTGAATGCGCTGGGGCACCAGATGATGCTGGTGCGAACGGCCAGAAACTTTCAGTTTGTGTCCTACGACAGCGAAAAATACGCGGCGCGTATCATCGAAAACCGCAGAACGGCCTGCGAAATCGGAAGGGCGGCGGTTGCGATAGGAGACCCGGTTGTATGCTATATGGAAAAGACGGGTTTTCTTTCGAACTTTTTAAAAAACTCTTTTGAAACAGATATCAGCCACGATTTAATGCGTGTCTACATACCCTGCGCAGCCGGCGCGGCTGCGGTTTTGGCTGTGGTTTATTCGATTATCAGCGGTTCATTCGCCGGCGCGGCCGATTTGTTTACCGCCGCATTGTGCGTATCCCTGCCGGTCGGGATTTTGACATCGGTGTATTTTCCGATGCTGCGCGCCGCAAAGCGGGCGCTCAGGCACGGAGCCATGATTGTCGGGTGGCGGGCAGCCGAGGAGTTTGGAGAGGTGCACGCCCTTGCTGTGGACGCGCTTGAGGTGTTCCCAAGCGAAAGCGTGCTGCTCCACGGCATAAAGACCTTTTCCGGCGCCCGCATTGACGAGGCAATCCTCGATGCCGCGGCGGTTTCGATTGCCACAGGCGGCCCACTGTCAAGCGTGTTCCGCCGGGTCATTCAAAACCGCACCGATATTCTGAAAGAGGTGGACACCCTCGTATATGAGCAGGATATGGGTGTTTCTGGCTGGGTCGGAGGCAGAAGGGTGCTTATCGGCAACCGCCGGCTGCTTGGAAACCACGGAGTTGACGTTCCTTCCCGCGATTATGAGTCGAGGTATACCAAAGACGGCCGGCAGGTGGTCTACCTTTCGACTGCCGGAGAGCTGTCGGCGATGTTTGTGTTAAGCTACGCCGCCGAGCCGGGGATTGCCAAAGCGCTGAAAAAAATGTGCGGGTCGGGAATTACCCTGCTTGTGAGGACATGCGACCCGAACGTTACAGAGGAGCTTATATGCCGGGTATATAATCTCGACCCGTATTATGTCGAGGTTATGAATGCTCCCGCCGGCAGGTGCTATGAAAAGCTGATTGCCGAAAAGCGGGACGAGAACGAAGCGGTATTGGCCTCAAACGGCCGCCTTGAAGGCACCGCGACCGGGATTACATACTGCAGAAGGTTGCTGAAATCGGTGCGGTTTTCGGCAATCTCGCAGATAATCGGCGGGGCGCTCGGTCTGGCGCTGGCTTTCGTGATTGCCCTTTATTCAGGCGCGGCGGTGCCGCCGCTGTTTCCGGTGGTATACGGCGCGGGCTGGACAGTTTTGTCGTGGCTGTTTTCTGCGGCTTACAGAGTGTGAAAACTGTCTAATTCTTACAAAATCACTCCGCAGAATTTCAGCAGGCGGAGTGATTTTTGTATATCTAGAATTTTGTGGTTGAAATGGCCGGCCCGGTAGTATATAATTATCAAAGTGGGTTTTAGTGCGTTAATATTTTTGTTGAATATTGCAGGCTTTGCCAGTCCACTAAATCGGCATACATAATGGAAGGAGAGTTCATGAGTTGAAACAATACAGCGCTAAAAACATCCGCAATATCGCTTTGGTCGGCCATTCAGGTACCGGAAAGACGTCGCTTGCCGAAGCCATTCTGTATCTGTCCGGCGGTACAGATAGATTGGGTCGGGTTGCCGACGGCAATACCGTTTGCGATTTTGACCCTGAGGAAATCAAGCGCAAAGCCTCTGTTTCAATGGCTGTTGCCCCCGCAGAGTGGAAGGATGTCAAAATCAATATTATCGATACCCCCGGTTTGTTTGATTTTTCCGGCGGGGTGAGCGAAGGAATTCGCGCCGCGGGAAGTGTTGTAATCACGGTTTCGGGAAAAAGCGGTCTTGCGGTCGGCGCGGAAAAGGGGTTTAAAGCGGCCACCAAAAAAGGGATTGCGAAAATCTTTTTTGTTAATGAAATGGATAATGAAAACGCCGATTTCAACAAGGTTTTTGAGGAGATGAAATCGGTTTTCGGGCCGATTGTGTGCCCATTGGTAGTGCCTTTTGTCCAAAACAGGAAAGTGCAGTGCTATGTCAACCTGCTTGAGAATAAAGCATACGCCTACAAAGACGGCAAGCCGGAAGAGGTCCCGGTTCCCGATATGGGTCAGCTCGAAGACCTGAAGACGGCGATGGTCGAGGCGGTTGCCGAAACCAGCGAAGAGCTGATGGAGAAATACTTCTCCGGCGAGGAGTTCACGCAGGACGAATTGATTACCGGGCTCGCTATGGGCGTCGGCCGCGGAGAAATCGCGCCGGTGTTCTGCGGCTCGGCTTATACGCTTGAAGGGGTAGACCAGCTGATGAACGGGCTGATTTGGCTGGCGCCTAGCGCCGAGTCCCTTGTCGGCGAGACCGCGACCGGCCAGGACGGTAATCAGGTCGAGCTGACTGTTGACGACAAAGCCCCTGAAGCGGCAATTGTCTTTAAAACCATTGTGGACCCGTTTGTCGGCAAACTGCTTTACTTTAAAGTGGTCAGCGGCACCATCAAATCTGATATGTCTCTGCTGAACATGCGCACCGGCCAGACCGAGAAAATCGGCAAGGTTTTCATGGTCAAAGGCAAAAAGCAAACCGAGGTGCCGTTCGTATCCGCCGGGGATATCGGCGCGGTGTCAAAACTCGCCAACACCAACACCGGGGACACCCTGTGCTCTCCCTCCCGTCCGGTAACGCTGCCCGGGGTGGATTTTGAGGGGCCCTGCCTTTCGATGGCTGTTTTCGCTAAGAACAAGGCGGACGAGGAAAAGATTTCGGCCGGGCTTGCCAAACTGATGGAAGAAGACCCGACTATCGATTTTTACTTAAACTACGAAACCAACGAAAGAATACTGTCCGGGATTGGCGAGCAGCATCTCGACGTTGTTATCTCAAAGCTCAAGAGCAAGTTCGGGATTGAGGTTACCCTTGAGCTCCCGAAAGTGCCATATCGAGAAACCATCCGCAAAAAGGTCAAGGTTCAGGGGAAACACAAAAAGCAGTCGGGCGGCCACGGCCAGTATGGAGACGTCTGGATTGAATTTGAGCCAGGCACAAAAGACGAGCTTGAATTCAGCGAGACCATATTCGGAGGCGCTGTTCCCAAAAACTACTTCCCCGCGGTCGAAAAAGGGCTGCTTGAGGCGGTACAGAAAGGGGTGCTCGCCGGTTATCCGATGGTGGAGGTAAAAGCGACTCTGGTTGACGGCTCCTACCATCCGGTCGACTCCTCCGAAATAGCCTTTAAGCTCGCCGCGCACGCCGCGTACAGGGCGGGTATACCCCAGGCCTCTCCGGTTTTGCTGGAGCCTGTCGGGTATTTAAAGACAACGGTGCCGAACGACAATACCGGCGATATTATGGGAGACATAAACAAACGCCGTGGCAGGGTGCTCGGAATGTCGCCCTCGGAAGAGAGCAACATGACATGCATTGAGGCCGAAGTTCCGATGGCCGAAATGGGGGATTATTCGATAATGCTCCGTTCGCTGACGCAGGGTCGGGGGTACTTCAAGCTCGAGTTTGCAAGGTACGAGGAAGCTCCTCCGCATATAGCTCAAAAGGTCATCGAAGAATCCAAAAAGAACGCGGAAGAATAATGAAAAGAGGAACCGGGGATTTCCGGTTCCTCTTTTCATGTATTGCCTTAATCGTTTTTTTGCGCCGCTTTTTTTGCCGGGGTGATTTTTGCGAGCGGGTTGGCGTCCGCCGCTTTTTTTAGCTGTTCGGTTGATAGGTGGGTGTATATCTCGGTGGTACTCAGGTTTTCGTGCCCCAGCACTTCTTTGAGCACCCTTATATCCACCCCGTTGCGGTACATCAGGGTGGCGGCGGTGTGTCTGAGCTTGTGGGTGGAATAGCCCTCCAACCCCTTTACCCGGTTTAAATAACCTTTCACGATATAGTGCACGCCCTGAAGGCTGATGCGTTTATTAAGATGGCTGTAAAACAGCGCGTTTCTGTCCTTCTTCCCCACCCCGTCAACCGGCCTTGTGGGCAGGTAGCGGTCAAGGGCTTCCCTGCACGCCTCGTTTAAATAGATAATTCGCTCTTTATTCCCCTTGCCGACTACCCTCAACGTCCCGTCGGAGCGTATGTCGGTTATGTTCAGCCCCACCAGCTCGGCGCGCCGCAGCCCGCAGTTAAGCAAAAGGGTGAGAATACAGTAGTCCCGCTCCGCGAATTTGCCGTCGGCGCTTTGCAAAAGCGCGACGCTCTGTTCGAGGGTCAAATATTTCGGCAGGGATTTTTTTGTCTTTGGGGTATCAAGGTTAAGAACGGGGTTGACGTCAAGCTGGCGGGTATAATTGGTCAGGTACTTAAAGAAAACCCTTAACGAGCAGGCTTTACGCGCCAGCGCCCTTGCGTTGTTGCCACGCCGGTTTTTTGCATAGCTCATGTATTCGTAGACGTCCTGAAGGGTGATTGTGCGAATGAAATCAATGTCTATGTCAAAGATGTGGATTTCCTCAATATCCAAATCGGGCGCGGCGGCGCCCTTGTGCATTTTCATAAACCTGAAGAAGGTACGCAGGTCGATGAAATATTCTTCGACAGTATTGACCGAACGCCCCTTTACGACTTCCATGTATCCGAGAAACTCCCGAAGTATTGGAAAGCATTGCTGAAGATACTCCTGTCTCAAAATACCACCTCCCCGTTTATTATAAGCCGTTTTGCCCGCAATTGCCAGAGCAAACCCGCCCACACTTGACAGAGTCGTGTGGTTTAGACTAGAATACAAAGCGGATATATAGTATAATTATACCATAGAATTGAGAATTGACCACAATCGATTGTTAGAATAAGTTATAAAGGATGATAGCAATGGCCGCAAGAAGCCAGAGGTACGGGAACGAAAGCATAACATCCCTTAAAGGCGCGGACAGGGTGCGCAAGCGTCCGTCGGTGATTTTCGGCTCCGACGGGCTTGAGGGCTGCCAGCACGCGGTTTTTGAAATCCTTTCAAACGCAATTGATGAGGCGCGCGAAGGATTCGGCAGCAGGATTATCGTAACCCGGTTTAAGGACGGCTCAATCGAGGTTCAGGATTTCGGCCGCGGGATACCGGTGGACTACAATCCAAATGAGGAGCGGTACAACTGGGAGCTGATTTTCTGCGAGCTGTACGCCGGCGGCAAGTATAATACAAATCAGGGCGGCAGCTATGAGTTCTCGCTCGGCTTAAACGGGCTTGGGGCCTGCGCGACCCAGTACGCGTCCGAGTATATGGACGTCGAGGTAAAGCGGGACGGGTACGTCTATACGCTGCATTTTGAGCGCGGCGAAAATATCGGCGGTCTGAAAAAAGAGCCGTACTCAAAGAGCGACACCGGCACGCGTATCCGGTGGAAACCCGATATTGAGGTTTTTACCGAGATTGACGTGCCGATTGAGTATTTCAAGGACACATTGAAGCGGCAGGCGATTGTGAATCCCAACCTGCTATTTATTCTGCGCAACCAGACCGAAAACGGGTTTGAAGAGGAAAGGCTGGTTTACGAAAAAGGGATTGAAGACTACGTCAGGGAAGTCGCCGGCGACGACGCGCTCACCGAAGTGCAGGTATGGAGCGGCGAGCGAAAAGGAAGGGATCGGGCGGACAAGCCTGAATACAAGGCTGTATTCAATGTTGCCTTCTGTTTTTCAAACAGGAAGGATATGCTTGAATACTATCACAATTCCAGCTGGCTGGAGCACGGCGGTTCCCCCGAAAGGGCGGTGCGCTCGGCCTTCGTGTCCAAAATTGACGGGTATCTCAAGCAAAACTGCAAATATTTAAAGAACGAGAGCAAAATCACGTTTCAGGATATTCAGGACTGCCTTGTTCTGGTCTCGTCCTCCTTTTCGACAATCACCTCGTACGCGAACCAGACCAAAAAAGCCATAAGCAACCGGTTTATTCAGGAGGCCATGACCGAGTTTCTCAAAGAAAACCTCGAAGTCTATTTTATTGAAAACCCGGTAGAGGCGAATAAGATTGCCGAACAGGTGCTGATAAACAAGCGCAGCAGGGAAAAAGCCGAGAAGACCCGCCTCAACTTAAAGAAAACCCTTCAGTCGGGGACCGACCTTGCATCCCGCGTCCAGAGCTTTGTGGACTGCAGGAGCAAAAGTGTTGACGAGCGGGAGCTGTTCATAGTGGAGGGCAAGTCCGCGATGGGGGCGTGTATTCAGGCGCGCGACCCGGAATTTCAGGGGATTATACCATTGAGAGGCAAAATCTTAAACTGTCTGAAGGCGGATTACAATAAAATCTTTCAGAATGAAATCATCACCGATTTGATAAAGGTGCTGGGCTGCGGGGTTGAAGTCAAAACCAAGGCGAGCAAGGACCTTGCCACGTTTGATATCGACCAGCTTCGCTGGAACAAAATCATTGTCTGCACCGACGCGGACGTGGACGGTTTTCACATAAGAACTCTTATCCTCGCCATGCTCTACCGGCTGACGCCGACCCTGATTGAAAAGGGCAAGGTGTATATCGCCGAAACACCGCTGTATGAGATTACCTGTAAGGACAAAACCTATTTCGCTTACTGCGACAGGGAAAAAGCGGAGATTTTGGCGAAGCTGGACGGCGCCCGGTACACAATCCAGCGCTCGAAGGGGCTTGGCGAAAACGACCCGGAAATGATGTCGCTGACCACCATGAACCCGGCGACCCGGCGGCTTATTCAGGTCAGCCCGACCGACGCCGAGGAAACTTTGAGGATGTTTGAAATGCTGCTCGGAGATGATTTGCAGGGCCGCAAGGAGATTATATCCCAACGGGGCAGCGAGTATCTCGAAATGGCGGATGTCAGCTGAAGGTTTGCTAAACTAGCTTCAGAAGGGAAAGAAAAATCTTTATGGCAAAGAAAACAAAAACCAGCTTATATAAGGACAAGCTGCCTGAAAACGCCTATATCGCGGGGGCGGGCCTTGTGGAGCGCCAGCCAATCACCGAGACTTTGGAGACAAATTTCATGCCGTACGCGATAAGCGTCATCCTGTCGCGCGCAATTCCGGAGATTGACGGGTTCAAGCCCTCCCACCGCAGGCTGCTTTACACCATGTATAAAAAAGGGCTGCTGCACGGCCCGCGGACAAAATCGGCAAACATTGTCGGCGAAACCATGAAGCTCAACCCTCACGGGGACGCCGCAATCTATGAAACAATGGTATATCTGTCGCGCGGTTATTCGGCGCTCCTTCACCCGTACATCGACTCCAAAGGCAATTTCGGCCGCCAGTATTCAACCGATATGGAATACGCCGCCTCCCGCTATACCGAGGCGAAACTTGAGCCTATTGCGGCCGAGCTGTTTAAGGATATCGACAAGGACACCGTAGACTTTGTGGACAACTACGACTCCACCATGAAGGAGCCGACCCTGCTGCCCGTTACCTTCCCGTCAGTTTTAGTCAACAATAATCTCGGCATAGCGGTCGGCATGGCGAGCAACATCTGTTCTTTCAACCTGCGGGAAATCTGCGAGACCACAATCGCGCTGATGAGGGATGAAAACCACGATATAGCCTCCACTCTGCTGGCGCCCGATTTCCCCGGCGGCGGGTATATTGTCTATAACCGGAAGAATATCGAAAGCATTTACGAGTCCGGCAAGGGCGGTATAAAAATCCGTGCGGCGTGGAGCTATGACAAGAAGGCAAACTGCATTGACATCACCGAAATCCCGTACACCACCACTGTAGAGGCGATTATCTCCAAAATCGTGGATTTGGTCAAGAACGGGAAAGTCAAGGAGATATCGGACATCAGGAATGAAATCGGCCTTGAGGGGCTGCGGATTACCATTGATTTAAAGCGCGGAGTGGACCCTGAACGGCTGATGGCCAAGCTGTACGCGCTGACCCCGCTTGAAGACACCTTTTCCTGCAACTTCAACGTTTTAATCGCCGGGGTCCCGCAGGTATTGGGCGTGCGCGAAATCCTGACCGAATGGATAGCCTTCCGCACCGAATGTGTCAAACGGCGGGTGTTCTTTGATTTAACAAAGGCGCGGGAGAAACTTCACCTGCTCAAGGGGATTTCAAAGATACTGCTGGACATTGACAAGGCAATCAGAATTATCCGCGAAACCGACGAGGAAGACGAGGTTGTCCCCAACCTGATGATAGGGTTCGGCATTGACGAGGTCCAGGCCGAATATGTCGCGGAAATCAAGCTAAGGCACTTAAACCGTGAGTTTATCCTGAAGCGCACAAAGGAAATCGGGGAGCTTGAAAAGAATATAAATGATATGGAGGACATCCTCAAAACGCCCGAAAGGGTTAAATCCATTATCATTGACGAGCTTGCGGAAGTCGCGAAAAAATACGGCCAGCCGAGGAAAAGCCGGCTGCTGTATGAGTCCGAAATTGAGGATTATCAGGAGCTCGAAGAGGAGATACCCGATTATCCCTGCACCCTGTTCTTTACAAAGGAAGGGTATTTCAAGAAGATTACCCCCCAATCCCTGCGCATGAGCAGCGTTCAGAAGCTCAAGGAAGGGGATGTAATCACGCAGGTCGTTGAGACCACCAACGGCAAGGAACTGCTGTTCTTTACCGACAGGGGAACGGTGTATAAAGCCAGAGTCAGCGATTTTCCTGACACAAAGGCAAGCGTGATGGGCGAATATGTAGCGTCCAACCTTGGGTTTGACGAAGGCGAAAACGCTGTGTATATGGTCGTTACCACCGATTACAGCGGGTACATGGTCTTTGTGTTTGAAAACGGGAAAATCGCAAAGGTTGAGCTTTCGGCTTATTCGACCAAAACAAACCGCCGCAAGCTGATTAACGCGTATTCCACAAGCTCGCGGCTGGTTGCGGCTTTCCACATGCCCGAAGACGGGGAGATACTGCTGACCGCCAGTTCCGGCCGCATGCTACTTGTCCACACGGGCGCACTGTCAATCAAGACAACACGCACAACGATAGGGGTGCAGGCGGTTGCCCTGAGGTCGTCCCACCGGGTAATCAGAGCCGAGCTTTACAGGGAGGGTATGCTCGCCCGTCCCGAACGGTACCGGAAAAGAAGCCTGCCCGCGGCAGGCTCCATACCGTTGCCTGATGAGCTGGGCGAACAGCTGAAACTGGAATAATCCGCATAAAAAAAGGAAACCGCGTTGGAATTAACAATTCCAACGCGGCCCGGCAGCAGGACAGCAAACGCAATCGTTGCCTGCTGCCTTTTTTATATTGCCCTCAATTCTTTTAGGTATTCAGAATATTTGTGGAATTAGATATTGACAGCGGCATGGAAACAAAAGTATACTGTAACTATACTTTTCGGATTGTTTTTATTATATGTCAATCAATGGAGGGGTAAAGATGAACACTAAGAAATGCACAAATTGCGGCGTAGATATTTCAGTCGAAGCGGCTTTCTGCAATTTCTGCGGTGCCGCGCAGCAGAGCCAGCAGGCCCCGCCGCAGCCGGAGCAGGCGGCCCCCAATTATCAACAGGTGCCCCCGCAGCCGCCTTATGGTCAGGCGCCAAACCAGCCTCCGTATATGCCTCCGCAGCCGCCTTTCGGCCAGCCGCCGTATGAGCAAAAAAGCAAACTGGCAGCCGGTCTGCTAGGGATTTTTTTGGGTGGTCTTGGAATACACAACTTTTATCTGGGGTACCAAAGCAGGGGCTTAATCCAGCTGCTTGTAAGCCTTCTTACATGCGGGATTGGTGCGGTTCCGATGTCGATTTGGGGACTTATTGAAGGAATTCAGATACTCACCGGCAGCATATCGGTAGACGCAAACAACGTCCCGCTTAAGGATTAACAGCGCATATAAAATATGTTAAGCGCCCTCCCTTGTTTGAAGGGGCGGGCGCTTTTTGCGTGTGTTTTCAGGTGGATAACTGTTTTAGCACGGCGGCGCGCCTGCCGGCAGCGAATGCCAGAACTTATTATAAAATGCGATATAATGCCGCCTTTGGTGTATAGCAGGGGAATAATATACCAATACTTTGCATAGAAATAGTATGAAAGGCGGTTAATACCATGGATGGTGTGTTTCGCAGGGCTGTTCTCAAGCCGGTGGAGAGGGAAAACGACATTCTGGTTGCCATTCGGGACGTCTGTATGAAGATGGAAAACGTAAACGTAAGGTTTGAAATGGAAAAGGACAGCGATTTGATTGAGGCGTGCATTTATGAGATGGAATCCCTGCGGGCAAGGTACCGGTACCTGCTCCGCGTGGCCAAACAGCAGGGACTGAAGGCGGGCGGACATCCATTGATTGCCGAAAAAGGAGAAAAGGTTAAATGAGCTTGTGGCTTCAAATTCTGGTATATGCGGCCGGGGCGGGGATTGCCATCGCGGTTGTCGCGGCGTTACTGCGTACAAAAAGGCCTGTGCGGGCATTCTTAAGCTCTGGGGCGCAGGGGATTTGCGCGCTGGCAGCGGTGAATATTCTGGGAGCTTTTACCGGGGTGTCCTTGGGCCTTAACGCTCTGACCGGGTATTGCTGCGCGGTTTTGGGGATACCCGGAGTGATTTCGCTGTTGATTTTAAAGGTTATAATGAATTATTGAAAACAGAGATTTACAAGCGGCAGGCCGGCTTCGGTCTGCCGCTTTACTGTTTATAAAGACGGAAACAAGTTTTTTAAGCAAACTGTGTTCCAAAACGTGCCAGAATATGTTATAATCGCATATAGTTTTACTTATCTGAAAAGGAGTTGTGCCGATGAACAAAAGGCCTTTCTGGAAGCAGGCGAACCGCGGATTTCTTTTTTCGCTGGTTCTGCTTGCGGCGGTTCTGGTTTACGTGCTGATAACCCAGCTTATGCTGATACCGGAACGCAATTCAATCCGGCAGCTTGCGGGTATATACCTCTCGATGAGCGAGCAGACCTCGGCGCTGTCGGGTGAGGAGATTGAGCAGCTGAAAAATGAAGACGCGCTCAATCAGGAGGCGGAAAGACTCAAAAAAGAGCTGTCCAAGTATTTTGTAAAAGATTCCGCCTATATAGACGGAGCGGTTCAGCCGCTTTTGGATAATATCCAGCGGCAGGTTAGCAGCGGCGAGCGGATTACGGAGCTTGGCAAGGGTAGAAAAAGCGACGAATCAATTCTGATAGACCAGGACGTCGCAAAACTGTCGGCAAACTATACTTATAATTACAGCGGAAAATACATCAATTACGCGACCCAGCAACTGGAGGACGCAAATAACGCAGTGCGGACTTTTTACCTTTCAATTCTTTTCAAAAAAACCGACGGCGAATGGAAGATTTACCGGTTAGACAGCGCTGCGTGGGATACAATAATCGGCAGGCCGACTGGAGGATGAAAGAATGGCTGATGTTCTGGTACTTGAAAACGTGTATAAATCCTTTGGTAAACGCATGGTGATTGATAACGTGTCTCTTTCCGTCAAGGAAGGGGAGGTGTTCGGCTTTCTCGGCCCGAACGGCGCGGGAAAGACCACCACAATAAAAATGATTTTGGGGCTGCTGTCTATTGACAGCGGGCGGATTACGATAATGGGCCACGACATCGAAAAGGGTTTCGAAAAGGCGATGAAATATATCAGCGGGATTGTGGAAAACCCAGATATGTACGGGTACCTTTCGGGGCATGACAATCTTCTCATTCATGCAAGGGCTTGCGGCGCGCCGAGAGAGCGGATTGACGAGGTTGTCCGGATTGTCGGCATGCAGAAGCGCATCAAGGATAAATTCAAAAGCTATTCTCTGGGCATGAAGCAGAGAATTGGAGTTGCGCAGGCGCTGCTCCACAACCCCAAGATAATGATACTCGACGAGCCCACAAACGGGCTGGACCCCGCCGGCATCAAAGAAGTGCGCGACCTTTTGAAATATCTCGCCCATACAGAAGGTATATCAGTCTTTGTATCCAGCCATATTCTTAAAGAGATGCAGGAGATGTGCGACACCGTCTGCATCATCAACAACGGGCGGATTCTGCGTACCGGCAGAGTGGATGAGCTCACCCACGACGCCGCAAGGGGGCTTTACCGTTACAGGCTCCGCCCGATGGACAAAGCGGTTGCGCTGCTTCGCGAGAATGCGGCCGACCGCATATCCGAAATCGGCGAGGACTATGTCGATTTGCACGTCAGCGAGGACGAGATTGAAATTCTCAACCGGCGCCTTGTTGAGAACGGAATTACCATTTATGGTATGAGCCCTGTCGAAACCTCGCTTGAGCAAATCTTTATGGAAATCACAGGGGGTGGCAATGTTGTTGACTAGCCGCTACGCGTTGATAAAAAACGAAAGGCTGAAGACGTATAAAAAGCCTTCGACATGGGTTTTAATGGGGATTATAGTGCTGATGACACTGCTGGATTTGGTGTTCACAAAGTTGATTTATTCAAGTTACAACTTCATTCAAACATCGTGGCAGGAGCAGTACGGCTACAGCCTCGAAGGCTACAAAGCTCAGCTCAACCAGAACCCCGACGATGAGCACACCAAGATGTTAATCGAATGGACCGAATACTTGCTGGACAACGAGATACCCCCTCAGGACTGGCGCACCGACGTTGTTGTGGAACTGATTGGTTTAAAGTCAAATCAGCAGCAGACCGACCCCGGTGTCAAGTTTAACGGCTCCGATGTTTACGAATACGAGTACAGGGTGCCGATGCCGGGCGCCGGAGGCGGATTGAACCTGTCGGAGGAACAGAGGGCGGAAAGGCTGGACAGACTGGAGAGGATTTTGGAAGATAACGACTGGAAAGCCTACGTCAACCTAAAGATTGAAGACATTAAAAACGGTTACATGGATTCGGGCAACCCGCAAGAAAAACAGGTAAATATCGAGATGTACGAGACGTACCTGAAGGAGAACATAGTCCCGACCGCCCAGAATATGCACTTTTTATATCACGGGGACATGAGTCTTAGCCTGATATGGAAAAGCCGCGAGATTGAATCAATCAAGGAAAACAAGCTAAGCCTCCTGCGCGGGGAAAACAGGTATGGCGAAATGCTGACGGGGAGCATGCGCAGAGCCGTTCAGCAGGATATAGATATTTCTTTGAAGCGGCTTGCCACCGACACTCCCCCGATTGAATCCGACTCTTTCCTTGCGCAGCTTGAGAATGCAAGCGATTCAATCGTGCTGTTTTCCATCCTGCTGATAGTCTATTCTGCTCTGGTTTTTGCTTCCGAGTATTCGGGCGGCACCATAAAGCTGCTTTTGATTACGCCGCACAGGCGCAGCAAGGTGTTCTGGGCAAAGATATACCTGCTGTTTGAGCTGATGGTGATTGCAGTCGCCGCAAACTTTATCATAGCCTTTTTGGTAAGCGGGTTACCCGAATCCTTTGAGGGTATCGGCGCCATGCAGGTATTTGCGATGTTCGGGTTTATCTTCCGGACGCCGTACCTGTTGTATATTGCCGTTAAATACGCGCTTATGCTGCTGCCGGTACTGGTTTATGGCGCATTGGCTGTTATGCTCTCGATTGTAACAAAGAGAAGCTCGGTTGCAATTGCGGTTACCCTTATGCTGGTGTTCGGAAGCCAGATAATTATGGCCCTGATTGCTTTCGCAAGAAGTCAGTTTATCATCCCCGGAATTAAGTTCCTGTTGTTCTCAAACGTTGACCTTGCGAATTACCTGACGTCAAGGGATATGATAACCGTAGTGGACACTACAATGACTCTTGAGTTTTCAATCGCGGTACTGCTGGTATACATGCTGTGCTTTATGTGGATTGCGCGCGACAGTTTCTGCCGCAGGGATGTGAAGTAGAAGGTCTTGAAGGCATGCAACTGTTAAATCCGTACTTTAAAAGGGCTGCCGATTATTCCGGTAGCCCCTCTTTTTGGTGGTAGGCGAGCAGCAGTTCCACCACTCGATTGTAGCTTAAAATACCGTCCTCAACCCCCTGCGACTGGATGAATTTGTCGTTTACCTTTTCGGCGGCTTTCTGAACCTCGCCTTCAAACTGTTTCCAGTACCGCCCGCGCTCCGCAATATCGCGTTTTACCCCGTCCGACAAATGTTGGTGCGCGACGGCCCACATCTCGGAATCATAGGAATACAGCGCATTGCTGCAGTAGACGTATGCCATCAGCGCGCCGGAATAGCGGTAATCGGCGGAATGGCTCGCAAGGCATGACAGGCAGGCAAAGAAATTGCATTCGTCTTCCCTCGCAAACCCGCGGGTATGCGCGATTTCGTGCGCGGCGGACGACGGTATGTCGAAATCCGGCTGGTCGGTGTTTACATTGGCCTCGACGGTAAACGGGAAATACATTCCCGATATTCCGGTGTAGGACCACCAGCGGGACAGCACAACCGGTTTTGCCCGGTTTACCGCCCCCCATAAAAACGGATAATCCTTGTTGAGCTTTTTATACCCTTCACCCGCCATCGACAGGGTTTTAAACAGGCTTTGAGAGAGTATCGCCGTGCCGTTGCAGTCTTCTTTGAGTTTCTGGCGCTCCGATGAAGCCCGTTTGGCAAGCTCTATACAAAGCTCCAAAAGCTGCTCGGCGGATTTTTGAGATGTGTCCAGCCCCATGATTTCGGTTACCGGACGCCTGTAATAATTGTTTCCATGCATAAGCATATAAAACAGCATTGCAATGGACAGCGCCCAGCAAACGGCTTTTGCCGCGCGCAGAGAAGTTCTGACGCGGTTCTTTGAGCGGACAAGCGACAGGATAAACAGGGCGGCCAGCGCCAAAACCGCCGGTATGCCGAGCACCGCAAGGGCTTCGGTCAGCGACAACGGCAACAGGGAGGTCAGAAAACCCACAGGCGTGCTTATTACCTTGAAGACCCGCCTCGACACAACGGTTTCGGCGAAACCGGGGAAACGGGGCAGCAGCGCATACAATAAAACAGCGAAAACTGTGGGAACCAGAAAAGCAAAATGTTTAAGCAATCCCAAAATCCTTCGCAGATTTATCTGGCGTTTATCCACCCTATCCCCCACCTTCTATGGATATTACATGTCAACTTTAATAATCTTATATGTGTATTCGCTGCCGCAGGGTATCGCTTTCGGGGCAGCCAGCGAATATAAATCCGCCGCTTTGACCTCGAGCTCAAACACTTCCCTTGCGTATCCGTCAAGGGTCTCAAAGCGGGACACTCTCGAAACCAGCGGGATTTTTGAGTTTTTGGCAAGACTTAGGATTTCGGAGCCGCGCCGGTTAAAGCCAAGCACCCTTATATACGGGGGCTTGCGGTTTTCATGCCCGGCTTTAAGCCCCAAAAACCCCGCCATTATTATCCGGCGTATGCGTGAAAGCGGATACCGCTTTGTTTTTACCGCAAACATCAGCTCTTCAAGGCTGCCGGACTTGCGGGCAGCTTCATACAGGCGGTTTTCAAGCCCCTCGGATACGTCAGGCAGTTTAGCATAATCTTCCGGCGACAGCAGACGCAGCGCGCCGAGCACGGCGGGCTCAATCAGGGCGATGTCGACAGGGCACCGCCCGTCTTGCAGGGATTTGTGTATGATATTGCGGGTTGCCAGTGGAAGGAAGGAGGCGGCGTTTTCCACCCGCCCGGCATAAATCATTCTGCGGATTGCGCTGGCCGACGCGATATCCCCGACAGGCAGTTCCTCGTCGTGCCCGGCGCCAAACCTTTGAATGGTGAACGGCCGGATATTTGAGTTAAGCCTGCGCAGGGCTTTAAGGTATTCAATCCCCAGAATGTTGTTGGCCGCCTTGAACAGCGACGCGATTTTGCTCCCCGCAATTTCCCTGACGGCGCGCTGGCGCGCGTCCGGAAAGGAAATCCCCATGTCGAGGTAAAGGCGAAGCAGGCCGGAAAACCGGTCGGATTCGAGGGCGTCGGCCGCTTTTGACAGCAAATCCAAATCCCCGGATTCGCTGCCGAAGCTTAAAACTTCCACACAGCCCAAAGAGTCAAGTATCGAAACGGCTCCATAAGAAAAAGTCTCTGCCGAGGCCATAGCCCACGGCAGAGGGAGTTCCAGCACAAGGTCGGCGCCGCCCGCCAAAGCCGCGCTGACCCGCTCGGATTTCGGCAGGATTGCAGGCTCGCCGCGCTGGACGAAATTTCCGCTCATCACGGCGACAATATGGGTGGCGCCGCACCCTGTAACAGCGTCTTTGGTCCTTTCAATGTGGTAGGCGTGTCCGTTGTGAAACGGATTGTATTCGGCAACAATACCCGCTATTTTCACACTAAACCAGCCTCCTGTATAATATGCGCGCCGCAAAACGGCCGCTTTAATCAACCCCTGTTATTGTTGTTCAAATCAATGAAGTCATAAGGGGTCTGCTGGTATACAAAGTAGTTAAGCCAGTTTGAGAACAGCATGTTCGCGTGGCCCCTCCACGTAACCACAGGGGTTTTCGTGGGGTCGTCGTTCGGGAAGTAATTTTCGGGTACCTTGGGGTTGAGCCCGCGGCTGATGTCGCGTTGATACTCGTAAGCAAGGGTGAGACGGTCATATTCGCAGTGGCCGGTAACAAACACCTGCCGGGCGTCGCGGGTTGCGATGAGCGCGACTCCCGCTTTGTCCGACTCGGCGAGGATTTGAAGCTCTGAGACTTTTTCCAGGTCCTCTCTGCGCACTTCGGTGTACCGGGAATGAGGCATGCAGAATACGTCGTCAAAGCCGCGGAGCAGCGGATGGGATGGGTCCAGCGGCTTGTGCTCGTACACACCGGACAGCTTTTCTTTAAGAGGGTGTTTTTTCACCCCGTAATGGAAATAAAGGCCGGCCTGCGCGCCCCAGCAGATGTGGAGGATTGAATAAACATGAGTGCGCGACCACTCCATGATTTCGCAAAGCTCGTCCCAGTAATCGACCTGATTATATTCCAGAGTCTCAACCGGCGCGCCGGTGATTATCATGCCGTCGTATTTATATCGTTTGATTTGCTCAAAAGTATTGTAAAACCGCAGAAGATGTTCCTGCGACGTATTTTTTGATACGTGGGTAGCCGTCTGAAGCAGCTCGACATCCACTTGCAGGGGATTGTTCCCCAACAGGCGCAAAAGCTGGGTTTCGGTCTCGATTTTGGTGGGCATGAGGTTTAAGATTATAATCTTCAGCGGCCTGATATCCTGATGTAACGCGCGGTGTTCGGTCATTACAAAAACGTTTTCAGCTTCCAGAATTCTGGCAGCGGGCAGATTATCGGGAATTTTGATTGGCATTCAGCCCCCACCTTTCTATCTAAAAAAATGTAAACAAAATAATATGTTTATAAAGTATAGCAAAAAATAAGCGCGTGTTCAACACCAATTTAGTATTCGTTCGCCTCTTGCCCCTTTGGCTGCCGAGTTCCGCCGACGCATTTTTCAAGGACGCGGGAAGGGCAATCTTTAAAAACCGCTTGAAATATTGGCCGGTTTCGTGTATAATTCATCAAGCCGGCATATTTCAGGTGAGGGCGGAAACGCCCCGGCCGCGGTCATCCGGGAATTGAAGATTAAATTTTAATAGCTGATAAATGGAGAAGTCGCCTAGCTGGACGAGGGCGCACGACTGGAAATCGTGTAACCGCCAAAAACGGTTCGAGGGTTCGAATCCCTCCTTCTCCGCCAGTTGCGCCCACAACCAAACCCTTTTTGGTCGGTTGTGGGCGATTTTTGGTCTTTGGCATGGGACACATTCAACCGAAAACTTGGTATGCACAGGCCAAATCTAATATTTGAATAAGCGCTTGCCAAAACCATTATGGTAAGACATCAATAACTAAAGCTGAAAGGAAAAGTGGTGTTAAACAATTTTGCGCAAACCTGCCCGGACGGGGAAATTATCAAAGACGTCAACAAGGATACATCTTTTTCAATAAAATTTACGGGCGCAAAAACTGGTTGCAAATAAGCCGGCAAAAGCATATAATAACAGTTAGCCGGTAATTGCAATCATGCTGCGGACTTTGAACAGAGAAGGAGGTTTATTCATAAATGGTTGTTACAAAAGACACTATTATCGGTGATGTCCTTGATTATGACCAGACGACAGCCCGGTATTTTCTTGAAATCGGCATGCACTGCCTCGGTTGCCCGGCGTCGCGCGGTGAAACCATAGAACAGGCTTGCGAGGTTCACGGTGTGGACACCGAGGCGCTGATAAGCAAGCTGAACGAACACCTTTCAAAAAAGGCTTAAATTCATGATGGCGCGGTTGACTGAGGTTGCCGCGCTATTTTTGTCAAGCAACAGAGTTTGCGGTATACGGAGGTTTGTCATGCGCTTGGATAACAGGCTGTCGCTGGTTGCCTCTTTTGTAAGGCGCAGCAGCCGGGTTGCCGACATCGGCACTGACCATGCCCGCCTGCCGATTTGGCTTGTGAAAAACGGAGTTTGCCGGTCGGCAATCGCGACCGATATCAAAGCCGGCCCGGCGTCAATTGCGATGAAAAACGTGGATGAAGCGGGGCTGAAATCCCGCATATCGGTAAGGATTGGCGACGGGCTGCAGCCCATTTTACCCGACGAGGTTGACGATATCGTAATTGCGGGGATGGGCGGGGAAACAATCGCCGGGATAATAAATTCTGCCGATTGGCTCAAAAACCCTCGTTGCCGCCTGATACTCCAGCCGATGACCAAACGCGACCGCCTTTTAAAAGAGCTTTTGACCGCCGGTTTTGCAATAATAGATGAGCGGGTATCCAAAGACGGCGACAAGCTATATTCTGTGATTTGCTCGGAATATGACCCCGATGCCGCGTCCGCGCAGATAAAACGGCCCGCCGCGTTTATAAAGGGTGGGTTAGACCCCTGCCGCGACAGGGAATACCTGATAAAACAAAAAAGCCGGCTGTTAAAAGCCGCGGCCGGGCTTGAAAAATCGGGCAAAACAGATGAGGCCGCAAAACTTTTAAAGCTTGCAGGCGAAATGTTTGAATAATACGGTTTTCAGTTTAAAAATCCCCGGGTTCAGGCGAACCCGGGGATTTTAGCGTTTTTACAGGGTTTAATTCCTTGTGTCCACCACCATGCCGGTCTGGGTACCTTTTAAGCCGGAATAATAGTTGAACACCGCGTCGCTTTTGCCCGCCTTTTTCAGCTCGGTTCGGGCTTCTTTTATCGCGTTTTGCAAAAGGGTTACGCACCGGTTGTTTGTTTCTATCAAATCCCGCACGGCCTCCCTTTGCCTCAGGCAGAGGGAAGCAAAGCACTCAGCGTATGCCGGGCAATCTCCGGGTTCTTCCCCTGTAAGCAGGCGGGATAAATAGCCGGATTTTTCCGGCTCCATCAAGCCGACCAGCCTGTCGATGTTCTGGCCGTTTTCTTTCAGTCTTTCAATAAAGCCGTCGTGTTTTGAATTGAACTCGTCAAGGACAAGAACATCAAAATCCTCGCGCTCAAGGTGCTTCAGCATTTGGCAAAGGCTTCCCTTGTATTCGTTCAGAATACAAATCCTGCCTTCCATCAGCCCGATTAACTCTTTCATATACATTTTTCCATATTATGCGATATAATCCTGCTTTGTTTTTCCGCCTCGACCCAAGTGCTTTTCAAATCGGCAACAAACCCGATGACCCGGTTAATCCCTTCCACATCCTTGTTTATATTTGCCTTAACCAGCGTATCGTACATGAACTCGTACAGATACAAAAGATTTGTGGATATCTCGTATTTAAAGTCGAGGTTGTTTATAAGGTGGAACAGGATATCCTGCGCCTTGATAATGTGGTCATGGGCCTGTGAAACCCTGCCTCCTTCAATCGCGACGACCGATTTTTTCAGGTTTTTGATTATTTCGCCATACATCAGGGTAACCAGTTCGGAGGAGGTCATGGTGCTTAAATATTTTTCCTGATAGCTTTTGACGTCATACATTAAACCCTAGCTCCCTTGCTGAGTAATCAGAGAAAACAGATATGCGCTCTGTTTGTTTATGGTGGACAATGCCGATTCAAGCCTTGAGAATTTCATCCAGTAATACTCCTGCTTTTCCTTCAGTTTTTTCTTCAGCAGTTCGATTTTGTTGTCCAGGTTCCTCAATTTGACGGTATAAAGCGAGCTGTAATCGTTTTCGGAGTTGCCGACCAGCTTGGTGAGCGCTCCCCTTGTTATCAGGGTGTTGTTCTGGATAATGTCGCTAATCCGGTACAGAAGGCCGGATTCGTTAAAGCGCTTTTGCAGCTTTTCGGGATCGGTGTTGTAGGGGGAATAAATCACCGAGGACTTCTGCGTAAACAGCTTTGCGATTTCCTCCGTTTTTTTGAGCAGTGCCTGCCTGAGCCTTGTTTCATCAATTTTGAGCTGGCCCTTGTCCGAATACTTGCCGGTGGTAATGCCGATTTCAGAAAGGGTTATGCCGATACCGCCGCTGTCAAACAGCTGACTGACTTCGGAATACACCGCGTCCCTCAAAGCGGTTTCAATCGCCTTAAGATATGAATCGTTCCTCAGAAGTCCGCTTTTTGCCTTCTGGTCGTATTCGGCGGCTTTTTCCGGCCCCAGTTCTTTGCGCTGCTCGTCGGTGAGAGGGGGAAAGTCGCGGTATTTCGGTTCGGACAGCTTGTCGGTTATGCTTTTGAGCAGGGAGTTGTAGTCTTCGACAAACTGCCTGATACTGGACAGAACTCCTTCGGTGTCAAACTCAATGTCTATCCTGATATTTTCCTCGATATCCCCGTCAGCCTTTCCGGTGAGATTGTAGGTTATCCCGTCAATCTCAAAGGTGTTGGAGCTTTTTACAACTGTAATAAAATCGAGGTCGCTGATGCTTTGGGAACTGGGATTGGTGTTGATTTTGATTACCGCGTTTGTGCCTTCGGTGAATTCGCCGCTGCCAAACAGCGAGTGCAGCAGCGAGCCCGAAACATCTTCCAGAGCAATCTCGACGCCCGCGCCGGTGGTTTTGGAAGTCAGAATAAACCTGTCTTCAATGCTTGAGTACGTCATGGTTACTCCGGCATCGCTGGAATTTACCATGTTGATTATATCCGTCAGGGTGTAATCCGAGCTGAAACTGAACTCGACCCCGTTGATTTTGAAGGTGCCGCTGTCGCCGGGCGGGATACCGAGTGGCGAATTTGCCAGAGTGTCGGACAGGCTGAGGGAGCTGCGCTGCCCGTCGGTAAAGTCGAAAATGCCGGAGATATCCCCCTCCTCGGTTTTGCCGAGGATGATGGTATTCCCCGGCGATTTTAACGTCAGGATATTCCCGTCAGCCTCGACGGCTACCCTTCCGGCGCCGAACGCGCCGTCCAGCAGGTTTTGTAGCGCGTTCCTCACCGATTCGATGGTACCGTATATTCCGTCTGAAAAGGTGATGGTCTTTTCCACGCCGTCCAGCGTGATTTTCATTGATTTGCCGGCAAGCTCCCCGGTTCTTTCAGTATCAACGGTTATCGCCAGAGGCTTTGTAACGGGATTTGAGCTGACAAGCCTTGAGGCGGAGGCAAGGGAGACTATGTCCTTGATTATTACGGTTTTTGACGACAGGTTGCTGCCCGCTGCCACCGAAAGGTACTGGGAACCGGTGTTTTTTGTGGAGAATTTCGAAAACAGGCTTTGGAGCATATCGGCGCTTTGGGAGAGGTATTTATTGTAAAACCCGTTGAGATTATCAATTATTTCGCGGTATGCGTCCCGTTTCCAAGTTAAAAGTTCCTTTTCCCGGTAGGCGGCGATGACTTTGCTCTGCTCGGCCAAAGTCAGGCCGTCCACAATGGTCTCGGTGTCCAGCCCGGTTTCCAGCCCGCTTATGCGGTTGTACGTATTAAGAGATAATGAGCTTACACTGATTGGCATGTAAACCACCTCGCTTATATTCAATTAATATATCGGAAGAAAAAAGAAAAAGTTAACACAGAATATAAAAGGCGTTTTTTAGGTGTTTGCTTACCGGAAAAGGGCAGGTTTAACCATCAATTACATCAAAAATATCGCCATTATTTTTGCACATTATACAAATCTTGCTTTGATACCACACAAAAAAACAACATAATATTGACAAATTCAACATAATTGGCTATATTTATAGGCAGTAATTCAATGAAAAAACTGGAAGAGGGCTTTTATTACATTATAGCAAGTATATGTATATGAGACTAAAGATTGAGAGGTAGATTGTTATGTCGATAGTCAACGGCAACTACGATTTATTAAAAAAAGGTCTGGACGCCTTGTGGCTCAGGCATAAGGTAATTTCCGGCAACATTGCCAACATAAGCACGCCGGGGTTTATCGCAAGCGAGGTTGAGTTTGAAGACCTGTTTTTGGACATCCTTCAAAGCGGGGAGGACAGGAAGACAATCAACCGGCTTGTGAGCGAACTTGAGCCGGTTATTGCGGAGGACCAGACAAGTGCGGTCAACGAGAACGGGAACAATGTGGATATTGACGGGCAGAGTGTGGAAATGGCGCGCACCGTGCTCGCCTATCAAACAGTAACAAGGCTGATTGCCGATGAAATCTCAAGGGAAAAATACGCAATCAATGAAGGGAGACGATAAGGATGGCGTTTTTAAGCTCTTTGAATATCGGCGGGTCGGCGCTCTCCGCGCATAAAACAAAAATGAACATTATAGCCCAGAATATCGCGAACGCCAACACCACCAGAACCGAGGGCGGCGGCGCTTACAGGAGAAAGATTGCGACCCTCGCGGAGGACAACATCAACGAATTTGGCACTGTTCTTGAAGACGAACAGGAGAGGTACCGGGTGTCCGGTGTCATGGTCGCGGGGATTGTCGAGGACCCCGCTCCGCTGAAGCCGGTCTACAACCCTTCCCATCCTGATGCCGATGAAAACGGGTATGTCATGCTGCCGAACGTCGACACAGTTGCCGAAATGGTGGACATGATTGCTACTTCAAGGTCTTACGAAGCCAATGTTACGGCTTTTAACTCGCTTAAACTCATGGCATCCAACGCGCTGAATATTGGGAAATAAGGGGTGAATGTGAATGCCATTATCATCTATCGGTCAGATAAACCTGCAGCCGGGGCAAGCGCTGCCGCAAATCGGCAAAAGCGAGAATGAATTATACGTGCCGTTTAAGGATATCCTGAAAAATGCGGTGGAGAACGCAAAGGAGACCCAAAGGGTGGCGGAACAGGATATTTTGAATGTGCTGTCGGGGCAGACCGACGATTTGCACACTGTAATCATCAATTCCGTCAAGGCTGAACTCGCGCTCCAAACGCTGGTGCAGCTTAGGAACAAAGCGCTGGAATCATATAACGAAATAATGAGAATAACCCTTTGATTTTATTCAGGCGCTACTTTAATAGGTAGTTAAGGAGAATGGGGATGCCCTCTGAGATAATTAAGCAGGTTAAAGAGTTTTGGAGCAAGCTCGGCAAAAAGGCAAAAATCGCGGCAGTGTCCGCTTTGGCGTCGGTTCTGTTTATTTCGATTCTGGTTACTGTTTTGCTGAACATAAAGAGTTATGAATTACTGTACAGCGGATTGTCGTCGCAGGAGCAGGCGCAGATAGTCTCAAAGCTTGGGGAAATGGCGGTGGATTTTAAGACCAAACCCGGCGGGATTATTCTTGTTCCAAGCGACAAGGTTGCGAGCCTGAAAATGCAGCTGTCATCCGAAGGGTACCCGAAAAGCACCCTGAGTTATGATTTATTCACAAGTAGCAGCAGTTTTATGACAACCGATTTTGAAAAAAGGCAGTACCTGATTTTTCAGCTTCAGGAAAGGCTGCAAGAGGCAATCAAGACGATTTCGGGCGTCAGGAACGCGATAGTTACCCTGAATGTAACCGATGAAAGCAACTATGTGCTTGAAACCGACGTGGTGCCGAGCACCGCCTCTTTGGTACTTGATTTGGAATCGAGCGTTTCGCTGACTCCAAAACAAATCAAGGGTATTGAAAACCTGATTGCCAAAAGCGTTCCGGGCCTTACAAACGACAACGTCTCGATAATAGACTCCGAAGGGAATATTCTGAATTCGGGCATAAGCTCCGGGCCCGGCGTCAACCTTGAAAAGGTTGAGATTGAAAAGCAGGCGGGCGAAATCTACAAAGAAAAAATCATTAAGCTGCTGGAGCCTATTTACGGCGAAAAAGGGGTAAGCGTCGCCGTAAATGTTTCGATTGATTTCACCCAGAAAACAACAGACCAAATCCAGTATACGCCTGTGGATATCGGCGAGGGAGCCGACTCTGACGAGGACACCGAGCGGGTTTTCAACCAAATCCAAAGCCAGATTGTGAACAACGGCGGGGAAGTCAGCAGGGTTTCTGCCTCTGTAATAGTCAATAAGAGGATATCCGCTCAGGAGAGGGCGGAGGTAAACGAGATTGTCGCAAATTCGCTGGGGGTTGAAAGGGAAAACGTCATCGTTACCAGCATGGAATTTGAGGCGGCGAACAAACGGTATGAGAATGCTTTGGAGGCGCTGAAGCCAAAGCCCTCGCCCTTCGCCCAGAGCGCAAAGTACATACTGCCGCTTGCCGCGGCAGCCGTGGCACTGGCAATCGCGCTGGTTTTGGTTCTTATAAAGAAAAGAAAGCCCAAACCCGCGGCTTCACTTGAGTATGAAGAAGTCAAGGATATTCCCAGCCAATTCCCGCTGACCGACGAAGTTCCCGCGATTGTCCTTAACGAAACCAGAGAACAGGCGATTAAAAGGCAGATTAAGGAGTTTACAAGCACGCATCCTCAGATTGTCGCCCAGCTGATACGCACCTGGCTTAAGGAGGACGAGGAATAGTGGCTACCCAGACAAAACTTGACCCGAAGAAAAAAGCGGCGGCGATTATCATAGACATGGGGGTCGAGACTGCCGCGAAAGTGTATAAATACCTGCGTCCCGAAGAAATCGAGCAGCTCACCGTGGAAATCGCAAGCCTCGACAAGCTGACTCCCGAAGAGGTGGAAACAACCCTCGATGAGTTTTACGAGCTCTGCCTTGCTCAGAAGTATATCACCGAAGGCGGGATTGACTATGCCCGCAACATTCTCGACAAAGTCATGGGGCCGATTGAGGCGGCAAAGCTGATTGAAAAGATTACCCAGTCGCTGCGAACCAGAGTCTTTGACTTTATTAAAAAAGCCGACCCGAAACACCTGTTGAGCTTTATTCAGAACGAGCACCCGCAGACTATCGCGCTGATTTTGTCTTACGTAAAACCGGACCAGGCCGCGTTCATACTCGCCAACCTGCCGAGGGAAATCCAGATTGACGTCGCGGAGCGTATCTCCAACATGGACAGGACTTCCCCGGAGGTCATCAAGGAAGTCGAAAGGACGCTTGAAAACAAGTTTTCTTCGATTGTCAACCTCGATTTGGCTGAAATCGGGGGTATAAAGCATATGGCGGAGCTTCTCAACTCGGTGGACAGGGCAACCGAAAAGTACATTCTTGAGGAAATGGCCAAAAAAGACCCGAAGCTGTCTGAAGAAATAAGGAAGCGTATGTTCGTATTCGAGGATATTGTAATGCTGGATTCGGTATCAATCCAAAGGTTCCTGAGAGATGTGGATATCAGGGATTTGGTTATCGCCTTAAAAGGCGCGAACGAAGAAGTTGCAAACACCATCTACTCCAATATGTCAAAGCGGATGAGCGAAACCATTCAGGAAGAGCTGCAGTACATGAGAGGGGTGCGGCTGCGCGACGTAGAGGAAGCCCAGCAGCGGATTGTCGGCATAATTAGAAAGCTCGAAGAAGCCGGGGAAATCTACATATCACGCGGACGAAAGGATGAGATTATTGTCTAGTGTAGTCAAATTCCCGAATGTTGTGGAAGACGCCGCGTATTTGCTGTCGCAGGAATATAAAAACCGGGCTATTCATGATTTTTCGGATAAAGAAGAGGCGCTCGCCGAGTGCAAGCGGATAATAAAGGCGGCCAAGCACCAAGCCCTCAGTATAATCACCGAAGCGAGAGAACAGGCGCTGCAGATAAAGAATTCTGCCGAACGTGAAAAGGAAAAAACGCTTGAACAGGCGAAAAAAGAGGGCTACCAAATTGGCTTTGAACGCGGTGTTTCGGAAGCCGAAAGCAAAAAGTCCGATATGCTGAAGGAAATCTGTGATTTACTGTCCGAACTGCACAGCAAAAAGGAAAGGGTAATTGAACAGAACAAAATGCTGATAAAAGAGATGGCCCTCGACATCGCAAGGAAGGTTCTGGACGCCGAAATCGACGAGAACAAGCATTATTTCCTCAACCTGTTTAAAAAAGCGGTGGAGGATTTTTCGGCGGGCGAACGGCTTAAAATCTCGGTTTCCCCCCATGAGTACGAGTTTGTTACTTCAAATGCCGATTTGCTGCTATCGTTGGTCAAGGAGGCCAAGTACATAGACGTCGTAAAGCTCGACGGCCACCCGAAAGGCACCTGCATTGTGGAATCATCGAATGGGATAGTGGATTCCAGCATAAAAACCCAGTTGAAAATAATCGAACAGGCGCTGGCCGGCTGCTAGCCGGATTTAGTTGCAAATAATTGTGTAGGGGTATGGTTGTGACGGCAGGTTCTTATAAAAAAGTGTTAAAGGAAATCAACCCTGTTCTCCAGATAGGGAAAATAGACAAAATCATCGGACTGGTGATTGAATCCACCGGCCCGCGCGCAAATATCGGGGATGTCTGCAACATTTACACCGCGAAAGGGGACAGGTTCATCAAGGCCGAGGTGGTCGGCTTCAAATCCGAAAGGGTACTGCTTATGCCGTTTGAGGATTTGAACGGCATAGGCCCCGGTAGCGTTGTGGAATCAACCGGCGACGTGTTAAGAATTCCGGTTGGGGAACAGCTGACCGGCAGGATACTCAACGGTTTCGGCCAGCCAATCGACTGGTCAGGGGAACTATCTGGCATGCGGTATTACCCGGTAACCAACAAGCCGAGCAACCCGCTTACGAGAAGAAGGATAAACGAGCGTATTAATTTTGGGATAAAGGCGCTTGACTCGATGCTCGCCTGCGGCAGGGGGCAGAGGCTGGGGATATTCTCCGGCAGCGGGGTGGGCAAAAGCACCCTGATGGGGATGATTGCAAGAAATATTGATTCGGACGTGAACGTAATCGCGCTGGTCGGCGAAAGGGGACGGGAGGTCAAGGATTTCCTCGAAAAGGATTTGAAGGAAGGGATAGAAAAATCCGTGCTGGTGGTGGCGACATCAGACCAGCCCGCGATGATGAGGCTGAAATGCGCGATGGTCGCGACAACAATAGCCGAGTATTTCAAGGACCAGGGCAAAAACGTTCTGCTGCTGATGGATTCCCTCACCAGATTTGCGATGGCGCAGCGCGAGATTGGGCTTGCGACCGGGGAGCCGCCTGTCGCAAGGGGGTACACGCCGTCAATATATTCAATCCTGCCGAAACTGCTTGAGCGGAGCGGGAATTTCAAAAAGGGCTCAATCACCGGCATTTACACCGTGCTTGTTGAAGGGGACGACGTGAACGAGCCGATTTCGGATACCGTGAGAGGGATACTGGACGGACACATTGTTTTGTCAAGGACTCTGGCGATGAGAAACCACTACCCCGCAATTGATGTGCTGGCGAGTATCAGCAGACTGATGAACGAGATTGTGGACAGCGAGCACATGGAGATGGCAAACAAAATCAGAAACATAATGTCGGTATACTATTCCAATTACGATTTAATCAATATCGGCGCGTACAAGAGCGGGACAAACAAAGAGATGGATCAGGCGATTTCAATGATTGACAGCATAAACTCCCTGCTCACGCAGGGGATTGACGAGAGTTACAGCTACCAGCAGACAATCGGATTAATGCGGCAGCTTCTTTCACAGGGAAAAGCTGAATAAAGGAGGTTGCGGCAAATCCCGCCGCAGCTTGATATGAAACTTTTCAGATTTACGCTGAGCAAGGTGCTTGATTACAAGCAAATGGTACAGAGGTTGGAAGCCAATATCCTCAGAGAGATGAGGGAAAACCACCAAAGGCTTACCCGAGAGCTTGACAGCCTTGTGTCGGAATACCAGAAAGGGAAAACATGTTTTCTGGACAAATGCCGGCAAGGCTCCATGGCAGGCGCGCTTAAGTCCGAGGGTTTGTATTTGTCATACCTGCAGGACAGTATCAGCCAAAAAAAAGCCGAACTGTGCAAATCCGAGCTTGAAATACAGGCGCAGATTGTCAGGCTGACAAAAATAAAGACCGAAACGGCCTCAATCGAAAGGCTGAAGGAAAAGCAGCTCAAAGCGCACAGGCTTTTGGAGCTGAAGGAAAACGAGGTGCTGGTTGACGAATTCGTATGCAATACATCTCTGCAGCCGATTTTCCAGCAATGAAAGGGGGTGAGTTGAATGGTAAGCATGGTGAGGATTGACGCCGCGCAAGCCGGCGCCGATTTTGCCGCGCTCGGTTTAAGGGCGCCGCCGGATATCGGGTTTTCAGCCGTTTTCGACAAAGCGTGCGGTTTAATACTGAAGTCTTTGGAGTATAAGACAAAGGGCGCCGAAGAGAGTATCGAATACCCGACCGACAGGGCGGACGGCACGGCTTTAAGCAGTCAGGGAATAACCGAAAGCGCAGGCCAAAAACAGCCGAAAGCCGCCGGACAGGAAGGCGATGAAACAATTTTAATTCAAGCTTTAGTCGAGGTTGATTATCCGCTGCTCTTTCAGACCGACACAGCTTTATCTGTCAATACCTTGGATGAAACGGCGGAAAAACCTGCGGCTTTGGGCAGTGAGAACGGCGTCCCGACCCGGCCGGCAGGCAAGGTATTACAGCCCTCGGCGGAAAACCGTCCCGACTTTTGCGCTGCGGTATGCGAAACCGGTGCCGGCGAGCCGTTTATACAAACGCTTATAACGGCGCAGACGGTCGGACGAGCGGCTGAAAAGCCGAATGCCGCAGACACCTCAGGCGGATTGGGTTTTGCGGAAAAAACCGATGGGAAAGCAACCGACACAAAAGCCGACGCCGCGGTTATCGGCAAGACCGATATTTCTGATGGCATTGGCGGCAGAATCCGGCCGGCTGACGGGTCGGAAGTAAACTGGGACTTTTTAATAACCGCGGACAGCCCCAAAATCGACACACAGGGATTTAAAACGGAGTTTGAAGGCAGCGATAGCCCCGCGCCCGTCAACCTGGAACCGATGGATGTCAAAGTCAGCGGGAGCCCGCGTTTTACTGCTAAAACCGCAGAGCCGGCAAAGGAAACAACAAAAACCGGCATACCGGCCGCAAAGCCCGCCGTACAAACCCAAAAAACCGCGCTTAACAGGGTGTCAGGCTACAAAGCTGAATTCTACGAGCCGAAACCCGCGGGTAAAGCCGAGCCGGCCAATCGGGCGGATGAGCCTGATACAATCCGAGCGGTGGGGTTAAATCCGGTTTTCAAAACCGCTGCGCCGGCGGCGGGGCTGGTCAGCAAAGCCGAAAACACGCCTCTGCCCGTTAATGCAGGCTTGCCGGTCCGCGAACAGATTGTCGGCGATGTCAGGGCGAATTTTACGCAGGGCAGGAGCACCTTCAGTATCAGGCTTAACCCGAAGGAACTGGGAGAGCTGTTTGTCAAAATCACAATGGATGACGGAAAGGTTTTTCTTCAGATGAATACCAGCCTTCCCTCCACCAGGGATTTGATTTTCGGGCAGCTTGACCAGCTGAAACAGGCTCTTGCAGGCAGCGGCATTCATGTCGCGGATTTAAGCGTCAACTGCAGCGGCGGCGCGCCGCCCTGCCCGTTCGGCTTTTCGCTTGAGCGGGGGTTTGGCGGGAACGCCGGCGGACAGCAGTACCGGCAGGAACAGCCAGAGGAGTGTTCAGGTCAGAAGGAAGAACAGGCCGGGTTTTTGTTCGGGCCGGCGCGGCTGGACTACAAAATATGAAAGGAGTGGTTACATGCCGGTTTCGGGAATTGGCGGCAGTATAAACAGCAATTATTCCACCGGCGAAGTTAACCCCAGACTTGGGAGCAGTGAGCTTGGGTATCAGGATTTTATCACCCTGCTGACCGCACAGCTTAAAAACCAGAGCATGTTTGAACCGGCGAACGACACCGAGTTTATCGCGCAGATGGCGCAGTTTTCGTCTTTGCAGCAGATAAACAGGCTGACGACCCTGATAGAAACTTCCCAGGCGATTTCCCTTGTAGGGAAGAATATCGCAGCAATGACGGCTGGCGGAAATCAGGTTTTTGGCGTGGTTGAAAGCGTCAGCTTTGTCGGCGGCAGCCCGCGCCTGCTGGTTGGCGGCAAGCTCTATCAGATGAGCGACATTGTCGAGGTAACCGCCGGGACTGAGGGGGAGGCGATGGAAGTCTGATATGAGGGCGGAACATTTCTTTGAAATGCAAAGACTGAGGGTTCAAGCCGGACAGATTTCGCCGCCGACAGGTGCGGACAAAGCAGAGAAAACGCATTCCGGCGAATCCTTTGACAGGGTTTTGAAAAAGGAGCTTGAAAAAACCCAAAACATCACCTTTTCAAAACACGCCAGAATCAGGATGTCCGAAAGGAATATCACCCTCACCGACAGCCATCTTAACAGGCTGGACGAGGCGGTCAAAAAAGCCGGGCAAAAGGGAGTGAAGGATACCCTGGTTCTGATGGACGAGATGGCCTTTATCGTAAGCGTCAGGAACTCCACGGTGGTTACCGCGCTTACGGGCGGCGACATCAAAGGGAATGTTTTTACACAGATTGACGGAGCCGTGATAGTATAGCCGGACCTTCGGGAGGCTATTAAAATTTCGACTGACAGAGAAATTTTGCACGGCCGATAAAAAGAAATGGAGGTCAAAAAAATGATAAGGTCTTTATACGCCGGTGTTACCGGACTTAGGAACCACCAGACAAAGATGGACGTCATCGGCAACAACGTTTCAAACGTAAACACCGCGGGCTACAAGTCCCAGCGTGTGGTATTCAAGGATTTGTACTACCAGACCCTGTCGTCGGCGACCGCGCCGGGCGTGGAAAAGGGCGGGCTTAACCCGATGCAGATTGGGTACGGCTCGGCAATCGCGACAATCGACGTGCTCCATACCCGCAGCGGCATGCAGATGACCGACGTGGTTACCGACTTATACATTTCGGGCGACGGGTATTTTCAGGTTATCAGCGGCGCTGGGGAAATCAATTTCACCAGAGTCGGAAGTTTCGACTTCGACCAAAACGGGAACCTTGTTGACGCGAACGGTTATTACGTGTGCGGAGGGGTGCCCTCGCTGACGTCCCCTGTTGACACCATCGTGCCGATACAAATTCCGGACTTGCACCTGTATTCCGAGCTGTCAATAGGTTTGGACGGTACCATCAGCGCGCTGAATTCCGAAACCGGAGTTATTGAAACCCTCGCGCAGATTGCGCTCGCGAAATTCACAAACCCAAGCGGTCTGGCGCTGCAGGGGAACCATTATTTAAAACAGACTCAAAACTCAGGCGACCCGACTTATGCAATCCCCGGTACCAACGCGACGGGTGCAATCATTGCCAACGGGCTTGAAATGTCCAATGTGGATTTGTCGAAGGAATTGACCGACATGATTATCACCCAGAGAGGATTTCAGGCGAACTCAAGGGTTATCACCACATCGGACGAGATGCTGCAGGAACTGGTCAACATCAAAAGGTAACTGACCCGGTTTGGTTCAGGGGCGTCTTAAGCCCCTGAACCAAACCCCCGGCTGAAATAAGCCTGGCCCTGTCGGAGTTAAAGGAGAACATGATATGTCCGAAGTATTGACTCAAAAACAGATTGACCAACTGCTGTCCGAGTTTTTATCCAGCGGCAGCGGCGCCGACAGCGCGGCGATTTTAGACAGGCGGATAAAGACGTACGACTTTAAAAGCCCGAAAAAGTTTTCAAAGGACCAGCTGAAGGTAATCAGAAGCGTTTACGAGAGCTTTGCAAGACATCTGGCCGCCTATCTTTCGGGCGTGCTCAGGACCTCGTGTCAGATAAAAGTGGACACCATCGAAGAACAGCCTTACTTTGAATACAACAATGCCCTTCCCGACATAGTGCTGATGGGCGTATTTGATGTTAAGCAGTTCGGCGGGTCTATCGTTATCGAAATCTCAAACGAGATAACCTTCACAATTGTCGAAATACTGCTCGGCGGAAACGGCAGCGGCAAAATTCTGGAACGCGAGTTTACTGAAATCGAGATTTCGCTGATGAAAAACATTTTCAGGCAGATGGAAAAATCCACAAAGGACGCGTGGGCAGGTTTTGCCGATTTGGACGCCGCTCTTATGCGGGTAGAAACCAATTCCCGGCTTATGCAGACCTTTTCAATGGACGAGAGAGTGTTAATCATCGTGATGGAAATCGAAATCAATTCGATAAAAGGCACCATAGACGTCTGTATCCCGGTAATCAACCTTGAGCCTTTGGTCGAAAAAGGCAGCCGATGGAACGCGGCAAAAAGAAACGCCGACGTCATAAAGGACAACCAGAGCAAAGAAGCCGTAATAGCCGGGCTGAAAGAAGCCTACATAGATATTTCGGGGGTAATCGGGGACGCGGTTTTATCGCTGAAGGATATAGTCAACCTGCAGGTCGGGGACGTCATCAAGCTGCGGCAAACGGTGGACAGCGACATGAAACTGTATATAGGCGGCAAGCCGCGGTTTACGGGGATACCCGGCATAATCAGGAACAGAAAGCATATTAGGATAACCAACGTGCTGCGCAATAACTGACATATAAAACCATTGTAAAGGAAGATACCATGATTGACACAAATTTCACTCTAAGCAATATCGAGCAGGACACCATCGGCGAAATAATGAATATCAGCATGGGCGCCGCCGCCACCGCCCTGTCAACCCTGATTGACAGGAAGGTTACCATCACCGCGCCGGAGGTAAAGCTGGTATCCGGCAGTGATTACGATTCAAAGGCATTCGCCTCCGCCGTCTGCACTGAAGTCAGGTATCAAAAAGGGCTTAACGGCAGCAATTACATGATAATGAAACAGCCCGACGTCAAGCTGATAGTGGCTATTCTTTCAAACTCGAAAGAGGAACCCGATGACGGGGCATTGGACGAAATGCATTTAAGCGCCATCGGGGAGGTAATGAACCAGATGATGGGCTCGGCCAGCACCGCCCTCTCAAGCTTTTTCGGCCACAAAATCACGATATCAATCCCCGATGTGTTCGAAGTCGGTAAGCTGGGCGAAAAGATAATGGATTTAAATCTCGACACAATCGTAATGGTGAGGTTCAAGTTCACAATCGAGGACGTGCTGGACAGCGAGTTTTTCAGTCTGATGCCTTCCGAATTCACAAAGGATTTGGTCAAAAAGGTTCTGAACAACGGCCATCAGGCGGAAACAAAGGAAAAAAGGGAAGGCGGCAAAAAACAGAGGCCGAAGCCTTCCGGTGCGTACAGGGTGGATGAGATGAGCAATAAAACAGCAAATCAAAATCAGGCGAATACCAATCAAAATCAGGTGAATGTGAAACCCCTGAAACTCTGCAGTTTTGACGATGAGCAGGAACCGGCAAGCGCCGAGTATTCCCAGCCCAGCTTTGATTTGATTATGGATGTCCCGCTTGAAATAACTGTGGAAATTGGGCACGCCAGAAAGCTTGTAAAGGAAATCCTGGAAATCCAGCAGGGGAACATAATCGAGCTTGACAAGCAGGCCGGCGACCCGGTCGATATCATCGTAAACGGGCAGTTGCTCGCCAGAGGGGACGTTGTGGTCGTGGACGACAATTTCGGCGTCAGGATAACCGAAATCGTATCAAGGAAAAATCTGTTTAAAGCATGAGCGCCTTTGATTAATTAACCGGGGATGTGAAGAATTGGACGGTGTTTTGACAGCTCTGCAGTTCATGGGCTCGCTGATTGGAGTAGTCGCAATAATCTTTCTGGCTTACTGGAGCACCAAATGGTTTTCCAAAAAATACAGTTCAATCGGGGGCGGCAGGCACATAAAAGTGGTGGAGCGGTGCATGGTCGGGCAGGATAAAGTGCTGGTGCTGGCGAAGGTGAAGGGGAAGGTGTATTTTCTCGCGGTTTCGTCTCAGAATACTGCAACCGTGGACACGTGGGGCGCCGAGGAATTCACTGAAATAGAGGAGGATGAAAGCCAGCCGGATTTTTTATCCGTCCTCAAAACAAAACTTGCCGAACAGCTGCCTTTTATCAGGCCGGTTGCCGGCAAAGGGGAAGAAAAACAAAGATGATAAAACGTATTTTATTTTTGACACTTTTGCTTGCCGCTGTTTTGATTACCCCGGTTTTGGCCGCCGATTCGGATGTTACCATCAACATAAACGGGCTGGACAACGCCTCCAACAGTTTAAAAATCCTGTTTGTAATCACTCTGCTCGCGCTGGTGCCCTCAATACTCATTATGATGACCGGCTTTACCAGAATTGTGATTGTGCTCTCCTTTGTCAGAAACGCGCTGGGGCTTCAGCAGACTCCGCCCAATCAGGTGTTGGTGGGGTTGGCGCTGTTTTTGACCATCCTGATAATGTCCCCTGTCTTAAAGCAGGTCAACGACGAGGCATACGCCCCGTATTCAAGAGGGGAAATCACGCAGGAGCAGGCGTTTGAAAGGGCGATGGGTCCTATCAGGGCATTTATGCTCAAGAATACCAACAAAAAAGACCTCAACACTTTCATCAGTCTTGCGAAACTCGAAAAGCCAAAGACTTATGACGATATCCCGACCGAGGTGCTGATACCGGCCTTTATCACCAGCGAGCTTAAGCGCGCTTTTATAATGGGCTTTTTAATCTTTCTGCCGTTTTTGATTATTGACATGGTGGTTTCAAGCGTGCTGCTGTCGATGGGGATGATAATGCTCCCGCCGACAATGATTTCACTGCCGTTTAAAATCATACTGTTTGTGCTTGTTGACGGATGGGATTTGCTGGTCAAGTCGCTGATTACGAGTTTTAATTGAGCGGGTGGTATAGATGACGCAGGGGGAAATTCTGACGATATGCAGGGAAGCGGTGCTGACCGCGCTTACGATTGCCGCGCCTTTTTTAATCGCGAGCCTTATCATCGGCATTGTGATATCGGTTTTTCAGGCGGCGACGCAAATCCATGAGCAGACCATCACTTTTGTGCCCAAAATCCTGTCGGCGGCGCTTATCCTGTTATTTATCGGCGCGTGGATAATCAACGTGATTGTGGGCTTCACCGAAAACGTATTCACGATGATAAACAATCTTTCGTAGCGGGTACTGCCATGTGGGAACTTATATTTTCAAATTTTCAGGTGTTTTTGCTGGTTTTGATGAGGATTACCGGAATGATAGTGTTCAACCCAATCCTCGGCAGGCGGAACTACCCGCCGCAGCTCAAAGCGGGGCTTGCGTTTTTCATCTCGATAATCGTAATCAACGTAATCCCCCACATCGAATTAAAGTTTGCGGGCGTTGAAGATTTTATGTTCGCGGGCTTGAAAGAGCTGTTTATCGGCTACGCAGTCAATTTTCTGTTCCAATTGTATATATCGGTAATTATCGTATCTTCCGAATTGATAGATTTTCAGCTTGGTTTTGGAATGTCCAAAATCTACGACCCGAAAAGCAATGTTCACATGCCGGTTACCGGCGGTCTGTTAAACGCGATGTACGTGCTGATTTTTTTCAGCAGCAACGGTCATCTGACTTTCATGCGGATAATCGCCTCGTCGTTTGACATCTTCCCTGTCGGAACGCAGCTGTTCAATCCTGAATTTGGCAGGTTTTTGGTTGACCTGTTCGGCAACATACTGGTGCTTGCGATAAAACTGGCATTGCCGGTGATTGCGGTCGAGGTGATTGCCGAAATCGGGATGGGCGTGTTAATGAAAACCGTGCCGCAGATTAATATTTTTGTTGTCGGGCTGCAGCTTAGAGTTCTGATTGGCCTTGTATTGGTCGCGGTGCTGCTGCTTGGAGCCGCAGAATTCTTTGACGACATGACGGTTCAAATGTTCAGGAACATAAACAACACGCTTAAGCTGGCGGCGAGCTAGCCCGGATTTAACGGCAGGGGAGGGGTCATATGGCATACGAAGGCAGAACCGAAAAAGCCACTCCGAAAAAAAGGGAAGACGAACGAAAAAAGGGGAACATATTCCAAAGCAGGGAAGTCGTAACCGTTTTCACTCTGGCGGCGGTCGCGCTGCTGCTAAAAACCCTTGCCCCCCTTTACTTCGATTATATAAAGCAAACCGTCCATTATTATTTTGGGCGGGCGCCGGAAGACAGCGTGCTGACAATCAACGAAACCAGAACCATCTTCAATGATATCCTTATCCGGATACTTATTCTTACCCTCCCGCTCGCGGTTGTGGCTTCGGTATCGGCGGTGCTGGCCACATTTGCCCAGACAAGGATGAACATCTCCCGCGAGCCTATCAAGTTCAAGATATCGAGGGTGAGCATTATAAACGGGTTCAGGGGCCTGTTTTCGATTAAATCCGCCGTCGAGCTTGTAAAGTCGATTATAAAGGTGTCGGTAATAAGCTATATACTCTACCAAAAAATAAGCTCTAACATCAACACTATCCTCAAAATGATTGGCAGCGACATTCTGGAAGCGGTGTACTGGATTGCCGGCACTGTGATTTCAATAATACTGAACATCTGTGTTGTGCTGTTTGTTTTTTCAATCTTTGATTACCTGTATCAGTGGTGGGAATACGAGCGAAGGATAAGGATGACCAGACAGGAAGTCAAAGACGAATACAAACAGTCGGAAGGGGACCCCCTGGTACGGGGAAGGATAAGGGAACGCCAGCGCAGCATAGCCAATATCAGGATGATGGCGAGAGTTCCTACAGCCGATTTTGTGGTAACAAACCCGTCCCATTACGCAGTCGCGATAAAATACGACCCTGATAGCGAGAGCCATAAAGCTCCGGTGGTTGTCGCAAAGGGGCGGGGCTACATAGCTTTGAAAATAATCAGCATTGCCAAAGAAAACAGGGTAACGGTAACCCAAAACCCGGTTTTGGCAAGGGCGCTTTACAAATTGGTCAGAGTCGGCGGCGAGATACCCCCAAAATTCTATCAGGCCGTCGCCGAAATACTTGCGTTTGTCTACAATTTGAGGAAGAGAGATAGATTGTATGAGATTAAAAAATAGCATTATTGTGCTGTTTGTTTCATGCGTGCTGTTTTTGATTATTGTTCCGTTAAATCCGGTGTTGCTGGATTTGATGCTGATATTCAACATGACACTGTCGTTGTGCATATTTTTAATATCCATGTATATAAAGGAGCCGCTGGATTTTTCAATCTTCCCGTCGATGCTTTTGATAACCACCCTTTTCAGGGTCGCGCTCAACATTTCCTCGACCCGCCTTATACTGGGTGAGGGCGGGGAGGCAGGCGCCGTAATCAGGACTTTCGGGCAGTTTGTTATCGGCGGCAACCCGGTTGTCGGGATTATCATCTTCATAATCCTTGTAATCATGCAGTTCATTGTAATAACCAAGGGCGCGGAAAGGGTAGCCGAAGTGTCCGCAAGATTCACTCTGGACGCCATGCCGGGCAAACAGATGGCAATTGACGCCGACTTGAATTCCGGCCTGATTAACGAGGACATGGCGAAGGAAAGGCGGATGAAAATCCAGCGCGAGGCCGACTTTTACGGCGCAATGGACGGCGCGTCCAAATTTGTGAAAGGGGATGCGATAATCTCGATAATCATAGTGTTCATTAATATTATCGGCGGTTCGGTTATCGGGATTTTGCAGGGCGGCCAATCGCTTTCGGAGGTTATGCAAATCTACACCGTCGCGACGGTCGGAAACGGCCTTGTATCCCAGCTTCCGTCGCTGATGGTTTCTACCGCGATGGGCATGATTGTTACGAGGGAGGCGTCCGAGAACAACCTCGGCGAGGACCTGACCCGCCAGTTTATTTCAAACCCCGACGTTTTCCCGATTGTAGGCTTTGTGGTTTTGTTTTTGGCGCTGATACCGGGGTTCCCGAAACTTCTTATCGTGCTTTTGTCAACGGTTTTGATTTTCGGCGGGGTTTTTCTGAAGAAAAGGGCGGCGCAGCAGTCGGCCGTTCCGGAACCTGCCCTGCCGGTAAGCGAGACCGAGTATTATAAAAACCCCGAAAACATATATTCGCTGCTGGATATTGAGCCGATTGAAATGGAGTTCGGATACAGCCTGCTGCCCTTAATTGACCAGAGCAGAGGCGGGGGCTTTATCGACAGAGTGGTCATGCTCAGGCGCCAGTTTGCGATGGAGGTCGGGATGGTGATACCTTCGGTGCGCCTGCGCGACAACGCCTCCATAAACCCGAACCAGTACGTAATAAAAATCAAAGGCGAGGAAGTCGCAAGCGGCGAAGTTCTGGTAAACCACTATCTTGCGATGAACCCGGGCGAAGTTGAGGAAGAGATTGAGGGTATCGACACCGTCGAGCCTGCGTTCGGCATCAGCGCGAAGTGGATTACAGAGGATAAGTGCGATACCGCCGCGATGAACGGGTACACCGTGATTGACCCGCTGTCAGTAATTCTGACCCATTTTTCGGAAGTGGTGAAGAAACACGCCCATGAGCTGTTAAGCAGGCAGGACGTCGCGTCGCTGCTTGAGAACCTCAAAAAAACCAACAAACCGATTGTCGAGGAGATTGTGCCGGACATAATAAGCATGGGCGAGCTTCAGAAAATACTTGCAAACCTGCTTATGGAAGGAGTTCCTATCAGGGATTTGGCCACCATACTTGAAACGGCCGCCGATTATGCCGGCACAATCAAGGACACCGACATATTAACCGAGTACGTAAGACAGGCTTTAAAACGCACCATTACAAGGAAGTATGCGCCGGAAGGCAAGATTAGGGTTATCCTGCTGAACCCCGATTTGGAAAACCTGATTGTCAAAAACGTCAAAAAAACCGAGTACGGCTCATACACCATGATAGAGCCGGAAATCCTGCAGAAAATTGTTGCGGCCCACGTCAACCAAATCAAAAAGGCGAGCGAACTTGTCCGCGCGCCGGTGGTTCTGGCCTCGCCGATTGTCAGGCTTTATTACAAAAAGATGATAGAGCAGTTTGTCCCCGACGCGGTTGTGCTCTCCTACAACGAAATCGAGCCCTCGGTGCAGATACAGTCAATTGGGACAATAACCATAGATGCATAGGGTTGAAAGGATTAAAGATAGAAAGGCATGGGCAGTCGTTATGAGTACCGCATTTGCATTGAATATCACTGACAATCTCTGGCAGGAGTACAAGGCCACGCGCAGCCTTGAACTGCGCAATAAAATCCTGCTGAATTACCTCGGCATAGTAAAGTGCATCGCCGTCAGGATGAGCGCAGTATACAGAAACAAGGCGGAGCTTGAGGACATAGTCAACGAAGGCGTTCTGGTGTTGATGGACTGCATAGAAAAGTACGACCCCGACAAGGGCGCGAAATTCGAGACCTATGCTTCCTTCAGGATAAAGGGCGCGATTATCGATTTTATAAGAAATCAGGATTGGGTGCCCCGCAGTCTGCGCAAAAAGGTCAAGACTGTGGAGGACGCATACTACAAGCTGCAGTCTGAAACCGGGGAAAATGTTTCGGATGAGGAAGTCGCCGCCCATCTCAACATCAGCGTGGACGAGCTTAACAGGACAATAGGGGAGGTAAACTCGTTTTTCCTGCTGTCGTACGAGGAGCTGCTGCTGGATAACTCGGCTTTCAACAACTGCCTTGCCGAGAATACCACAGAAGGGCATATTTATCAGGAGGAGCTAAGAGATATCATCGCGCAGTCAATCGACCAACTGAACGAAAACGAGAGAGCGGTGATATCCCTGTATTATTTCGAGGAATTAAAGCTGAAGGATATCGCGCGGATTTTGGGGGTTACCCAGTCGAGGGTATCCCAAATCCACGCAAAAGCACTTATGAAAATGAAATTAAGACTGAAAAAATATATCGAGGACGAGGGGTGATACCATGTATACAGGTTTTTATTCTGCGGCGGCGGGGCTTATTGCCAACAGCAGGGCTGTGGATGTTGTGGCGAATAACTTGGCAAATGCCGACACCGCCGGCTACAAAAAGGATTTTCTGATTACGACTTCTTTCGGGGAGCACATGCTGGTGCAAAACGGTACGGCGTTGGGCGCCGTCAATTTCGGGGTAAGGCCGGATATTACCCAAACATCCTTTGAACAGGGCGGGGAAACGGTAACCGGGCGCACTCTGGATTTGCTCGTCAGGGGCGAGGGGTTCTTTACCGTCCTGCTGCCCGACGGTACCACCCGCCTTACCAGAAACGGACAGTTTGAGCTTAATGAAAACGGTTTTTTGACGGACAGCCGGGGGAATATGGTGGTTTGCGCCAACGGGCCGGTGATGATTGGGGACGCGGATTTTACCGTGGACCATGACGGGAGAATTTTCAGGGGCGGGGTCTACCTCGACACCCTGTTAATTACCTGCCCGGCGGACTATGGCAGCCTATCAAAGGCGGACGAGGGGTATTATGTCAACACAGCCGGCGCGGCCGGCGAATTCAATTTTTCGGTGGTTCAGGGCTCGCTGGAGCGGCCGAACACCAACATGGCAGAGGAAATGACCGAAATAATCGGGCTTTCAAGGCATTTTCAATCATGCGCGAACGTGATAAAGATTTTTGATGAAATCATGGAAAAGGCCGCCAATCAGGTGGGCAAAGTATAGTCAAAGGGGGAAGGCTTGAATGATAAGGGGATTTTACTCGGCGGCGCTGGGGCTTAACAATTCACAAACAAAACTCGATGTGATTGCCAACAATGTCGCGAATATCGGTACAGCAGGGTATAAGGTACAGTCGGCAGGTTTTTCGGATACCCTGTACTCAAATATTCAGCAGAACGTGAATATTGGCAGCGGGTCGAGGGCTGCCGGCAATTCAATCAGGTTTGAGCAGGGAGCAAAACTGTATACCGGCTTAAGCTGCGATTTTGCGATTGACGGCGACGGGTTCTTTGCGGTGAGCGGACAGGACGGCGGCATATTCTATACAAGAAGCGGCAGTTTTTCAATATCCGCCGAGGGCGAGAACAGTTATCTGGTTACAGCCGAAGGGCTGTACGTGCTGGATGAAGATTTAAACCGCATTGAAGTTATTGACGGGGCGCCTGTCGCCAGACCCGCGGCCTTCAGTTTTCAAAACCCGTATGCGCTGCAGCCATTGGGCGGAAACAAGTATGCCCCAACGCCGCTCTGCGGGCAGGTTTACGCGGTTGATACAATCGTAATGCAGGGATACCTCGAAGAATCCGCGGTCGATTTGGTCGAAGAGATTGCGAAAATGATTGAAGCCCAGCACGCCTTTCAGCTTAACTCTAGGGTTATCAGGACAGCGGACGAAATGGAGCAGGCTGTAAATTCGCTGAGATAGCGCGCTTAATATTTTCGGTTTTATGACGATATATATATAGTGATTAACGCCGGATTAATTCCGGGCCGTTGTATCAAAACCGTGCAACCTGTTTTGCTGAAAGGATGAAACTTAATGAAGATTTGGCCGAATGGGCTGATTCCCTTTCATAAGGCTAAATTCAGCGCGGATATATCGAATAAAACCGATAATGCCAAAAAACTTGCCGGCATTGACAGACCGGTAAGCGATAAAATTGAAATCTCCGAAAAAGGGCTGAGGCAGCGGGAGATTGCCGCGGCGAAAGCCGGGCTTGTGGAAAGTATTGAGAGAGCCGCAAGCGAAAAAAGAATTCAGGAGCTTAGGGAAAGGATACAAAGCGGCGATTATCATATTCCATCCAAAGATATAGCGGACGCCATACTGAAAAACAGATGATTGCAGGTGGATTAAGTGTTGGTGATAAACAAATTGTCGGGTCTGCTTGATGAACAGCTTAAAATCTGCAAAAAACTGCTTGAACTCGAAAACCAGAAAACCGAAATCTTGCTAAAAGGGGATTTTAAAGCACTTGACGATATTGTTACCCGGCAGCAGCCGTATATCATGAGCTCGGCAAACTGCGAAAAGCGCAGGGAAAAACTTCTTGACGAAATGGGCGCCAGCGGTCTGACCCTGCGCCAGATAATTGAGAGCAACCCGCAGGCAAAGCAGCTTGAAAGCGTTTTTTCGCAGTTAAACGACGTGGCCGCGCAGCTGAAGAAAGCCTGCGAGAAAAACAAAGCCATACTGGACTCAAAGCTGAAAGTAATCAACTACATTTTGTCGACAACCGGCGCCTCCGACGACGGGATGATTACATACTCGAATATCAGGCAGGGCCAAGACTGAATTACTGGAGGTAAGACCAATGCGCGCGACTTTTTTGGGGTTTGAAATCGTAAGAAAAGCCTTAAATGCGAGCCAGAAAGGGCTGGACGTCGTTACCCAGAACATATCGAACGCAAACACCGAAGGCTATACAAGGCAGAGGGTCGACTTAAGCGCGGTGCCTTCCGAGCGGGGTTCGTTCCTGTATTCAAATTCTACCACCGCTGACGTCGGCATGGGCGTTAATGTCGACAGGATTTCGCAGGCACGCGACAAGGTGTTGGACTACAAATACCGCAAGGAAAACGCGATTAACAACACGTGGAACACTACGCTGTCGGGACTCAGGGACATCGAAAACATAATTGACGAATACGACAAGGACGGGCTTAACTCCGCGCTGTTGAGTTTTCTGGAAAAGCTGCACACCTTTTCGGGCAACACCGCGAACATAGAATACGCGAGTTTGCTCAGGACATCCGCCCAGACTGTGGCCCAAACCCTGAACAAATATGCCGAACAGCTGAATGAACTCGAAAATCTGCAGCTTGAGGAGCTTAAGATTGTCGTAAAGGATGTAAACCAGCTTCTTGACAAAATCAATAAAATCAATACCGAAATCAAAAGCGCAATGGTCGCCGGCTACACTCCGAATGAATTGCTTGACACGCGAAATATGTATTTGGACAAGCTGTCCGGCTATCTCAACATCTATGTCGAAAATAACGACGACGGCACGGTTTTTGTAAAAACCGGCGACGTCTATCTGATACACGGTCAGACTGTCAACAGCATTGAGGTAAACCCCGGCTATCCGGTCATTTTGTCAGACAGTAGCGGGAACGAGTTTATTGTCAGCAACGGTCAACTTTTCGCCCACCTGCAGTTGCTGAACGGAAACGGGGTATACGCGTCAGGAAACGAAAGTGATTTTCAGGGAATACAATACTATAAAACCTCGCTGGATATGTTCGCGCAGAGGTTTGCCGAGGTGTTCAACAGCCTTAATGAGCAAAACGGCACTCCGAAACCGCTGTTTGCAGGCGACAGTTACGGCAATATTACCGCCTCCACAATCAGCATATCCGACGACTGGCTTTCCGACGCGATGTATATCACCGCCTCAACACAGGAAAACCCGGTAGCAGGCGCAAACGACAATATCATCCGTATGATACAGGCGATGGACGCCAATCATGTCATTTCTCCCGCCTTTACGGGTTCGTTTATTGACTTTGTAACATCCCTTAACGGCGATATCGCGATGGATGTCAGATACTATCAGGATATGGCCGAAACCAGTGATATCGTGCTTCTGTCGGTGGACGAACAGCGCGAGTCGGTGTCCGGCGTCTCTCTAAATGAGGAATCGATTAACATGATAAGGTTTCAGAAATCATACAGCGCCGCCGCCAGAATTATGACCGCGCTCGACCAGATGCTGGATACTCTGATTAATCACATGGGAATTGCGGGAAGATAGGGCAAATCCCATTGCGATAGCGCAATAAATGGAAGGATTGGGTGGTATATATGCGCCTGACAAACAACATGATACTGAAAAGGTACATGCGCAATTTGAACACAAGCTTTAAAACACTGAATAAACTGAGCGACATTTCCTCCTCGCAACAGCTGTATAAAAAAGCGTCCGAAAACCCGGCCGCGGCATTAAAAGCGTTCAACGTCAGGAGCGATTTGTTCAAAATAGGGATTTACAAGGGCAATCTTCTTGATGTCAGGAATATTTTGACCGATATCGAGTCATGTATTGCGACAATTAACGACATTGCGGTGGAGGTAAACACCAGAATAGAACAGGCGAAAAACGTTACATACAGCGAAACTGAACGCGCCGCAATCGCCGCTGTTATAGAAAACATGCAGGTGCAGCTGTTGGAAGTTGTCAACAGAAGAACCGCCGGCAGGTACATATTCGGCGGCTCGAATTTGACTGAGATGCCTTTTACGGTGGAAGACGGAAAACTGCTGTACCACGGGGTTGACGTTGACACCGGCATATTCGAGAAAGACAGCATATATGTGGATTTGGGCGCGGGAATGTCGTCGGGCGCCGCGCCGGTAAACGACAATACCGCCTTTGATATCTCTTACCCCGGAGTTCGGCTGCTGGGGCACGGCGTGGACGAGGACGGCATATCAAACAACCTATATAACATCATGTCCGATTTGGTTGCAATGCTTAACAACAATGACATCTCGCAGATTGACAAGTATCAGGCGAAGTTTGAACAGGTTATCAGCGGCATATTGGTGCAATACGCGGATATCGGCGAGAAATGCAATTTTGTAAACTTTCTGGATAAACGGTTGCTGGTGGACGAAGAAAACTATCTTAACAAGCAGGACGGCCTTGAAGTCGCAGATTTGGCCGAAGCGTTCATGAACCTCGAATACCAGAAGATGGCCTACAACGCTGCGCTGAAAATCGGCGCGAGCGTTCTTCAGGGCTCGCTGCTGGATTTTTTGTCATAAACTTATGATGGCAGGCGGGGGACGCTATGATTGTTGAAACAGCGGAATTCGGATATGTGAAGGTTGCGAAGGAAGATATAATCTATTTCCCGGAGGGGATATACGGGCTTGAGGATATAAAAGAATATGTCTTCCTGCAAAAAAACGATTTAAACGTGCCGATAGTATGGATGCAGGCTGTCAGCAACAAACACATCAGGTTTGTGGTGTTCGACCCGTTGTTTATTGTTGAAAGCTATGAGCCGGTTATCACCGATGAGGTGTTGACAAAGCTCGGCGCCGAATCCTTGAGTTCGCTGGTCTTTTATGTTATCGCGGTGGTACCGAAAGACATCAGGGATATGACAGTCAATCTGAAAAGCCCGATTGTCATCAACCCGCAGACCAGAAAAGCCTATCAGGTTATCCTTGAAAACCCCGCTTATCAGGTACGGCATCTGGTATTTCGTGATAGCGGGGTGGCAGGGTAATGCTTATAATCTCAAGAAAACCGCAGGAATCTTTTTTGATTGGCGATGATATCGAGGTCATAGTGCTTGAAGCGCAGAACGACAGGGTGAGGCTCGGCATTGTCGCGCCAAAAGAAATCCAAATCCTCCGCAAAGAGCTGCACGATACCAAGGCGGCAAATCAGGAAGCGCTGGAATCGGTCGAAAGGCTGAAACTGGACAATTTAAAAAACATGGCGCTGAGTAAAAAGGAGCAGCGCAACGATTAATAATCAGTTTAAGTCGATTAGATATCGTTTATCGGTATTAACAAAACATAAAACCCGCCAATCGGCGGGTTTTGGACCGCTGAAAGACAGGCATTTTCACGCGAGTGAAAATGCCTGTTTTATCGGTTGGATTAGTCAGTTGTTTCAACTGCTCACACTTTTGGCAGGGAGGCGAACCCTTTTTCGAGGTCCTCGTCTGTCGGGATATAATCGGTCATTGTGCCGTCGAGGTAAGAGGTGTAGGCGTTCAAATCGAAATATCCGGTGCCCGACAGGCCGAAGAGTATTGTCTTGGCTTCGCCGGTTTCTCTGCACTCAATCGCCTTGTCAATCGCAACCCGGACAGCGTGGGCGGATTCGGGTGCGGGAAGGATTGTCTCATGTTTGGCGAACTGCACAGCTGCTTCAAACACCTTTGTCTGCTCGGACGCGACTGCCTTGATATAGCCGTCATGGTAGAGTTTGGACACTACCGGGCTCATTCCGTGGTAGCGCAGTCCCCCTGCGTGGTTGGCCGATGGGATGAAATCGCTGCCCAGGGTATACATCCGCGCAAGCGGGGTTACGTGTCCGGTGTCGCAGTAATCATAGGCGTATCGGCCTCTTGTAAGGGTCGGGCAGGACGCCGGTTCGACGGCGATGAATTCAGTGCCGCTGCGCCTGCCGGTCAGAGTATCCATCATGAACGGCGAAATCAGGCCTCCGAAATTCGAGCCGCCGCCGGTACAGCCTATGATTATATCAGGGTATTCGTCAATCTTTTCGAGCGCCGCCTTTGCCTCAAGGCCGATTACCGACTGGTGGAGAAGAACCTGATTGAGCACCGAGCCCAGAACATATCGGCAATTAGGGGTTTTCATGGCTGTTTCGACAGCTTCGGAAATTGCGCAGCCGAGCGAGCCGCCGGTGCCGGGGTGTTCTTTCAGAATTTCCCGGCCAACATCGGTGGTATCGGACGGGCTGGGGATGATTTTTGCGCCGAAAGTCTGGATAACGGCTTTGCGGTACGGCTTTTGCTCATAGCTGACTTTGACCATGTATACTGTAAGGTCAATGCCGAAATGCGAGCAGGCCATCGCAAGCGCAGTGCCCCACTGCCCGGCGCCGGTTTCGGTGGTAAGGCTGGTGATACCCTGTTTTTTTGCGTAGTAAACCTGCGCGGCAGCCGAATTCAGCTTGTGTGAACCCGATGTGTTGTTGCCCTCAAACTTGTAGTAGATTTTTGCCGGAGTGCCGAGTGCTTTTTCGAGGTTGTACGCGCGGATTAACGGGGAGGGGCGGAAAATTTTGTAAAACTCCTGCAGCTCCTGCGGGATGTCAATATACCGGTCGGTGGTGTTCATCTCCTGAGCGCAGAGCTCTTCGCAGAAGATTTGCTTCATAACCTCCGGCTCCACCGGCTTAAAGGTTGCCGGATGAAGGTACGGGTCGGGAAGTTCCTTCATATCCGCGAGTATATTGTACCACTGCTTCGACGTCTCGCTTTCTGACAGATAAATGCGGTACGGTACATTTTTCATTGTGGTTGGCTCCTTTCATAAATTAATTCAATTAAAAAAGCCCTTGTCCCAAAACTGGGACAAGAGCCTTGACTCCTGCGGTACCACCCTGATTCGTTTGCATTACACAAACGCGCTTTCTTCGCGCACCATCATGCGCGCTCCCTTGATAACGGGCGGAGTTCCCGTCGCACCTAGCGTCAAAATGACGTTCGGCTTGCCCTCGTAAGCCCATTCGGTATAACCGCTGCTGCCGCAATCCCACCGCCTGCGGCTCTCTGCGAGCGCTGAGTTATACGTACTACTCTTACTCAACGGTTTAAAATGTTTCGTTAATAGTAACACTTAACCGGAATTCTGTCAATACCCAAAAAGTTACAATTCGGGGTTTATTTTCGGCCGCTTGCTTGTATAATATCATTAAACCCGTGTTTTTTGCCGGTATTTCTGGTATCCTCCGCAAAGATTGTGGACAAGCCGGAGGAAAAACTATATAATAACCAAAGAGTGCCGATACGGCCGCATAAACCGAAAGGCAGGAAATCCGCTATGCAGTCATCAGCAGAACTAATCAACCGCATTCGCGGCAATATCAAAAAAGTGATTGTGGGAAAAGACGATGTAATAGACCTTCTGTTAATCTCGCTTATATGTTCGGGGCATGTCCTAATCGAGGATATCCCCGGTATGGGGAAGACCACCATAGCCTCCGCGCTCGCCGCTTCCCTAGGCTGTTCTTTCAAGAGAATTCAATTCACTCCCGACGTGCTGCCTTCCGACATCACCGGGTTTAATATGTTCAATATAAAAACCGGGGAGCAGGAATTCCATCAGGGGCTGGTCATGAACCAGATTATACTGGCCGACGAAATCAACCGCACCAGCCCCAAAACCCAATCCGCGCTGCTTGAAGTCATGCAGGAAAATCAGGTTACCATCGACGGGAAAACATACCCCGCGCCCCGCCCGTTCATGGTGCTTGCGACTCAGAACCCCGTTGAGATGGCCGGGACGTATCCGCTGCCCGAATCTCAGCTTGACCGCTTTTTGATGTGCATATCAATCGGGTACCCGACGTTTGACGAGGAAGTGCAGATACTTGCCAGGCACCGTATGCGGAGCGCGGCAAAGACGCTGTCCCCGGTGGCTTTTGCCGAAGATGTGGTGAGAATGCAGCAGGAGCTTGAGAATATAAGGTGTTCGGACGATGTTTTAAGATATATAATCAACATCACCAAATCCACAAGGACAATGCAGGGCGTGAAAATAGGGATTAGCCCCCGCGGCTCAATCTCACTGATGCTGGCGTCAAAAGGCTGTGCGATGATTGAGGGCCGCTCGTTCGTAATTCCGGACGACGTGCAGCGGATGGCTTTTCCGGTTTTGTGCCACCGGCTGATTTTGCAGGGCCGCCTAAGGCAGCAGACCGACGCAAAATCCATTATTGCGAATATCCTTCGCACCACCCCTGTCCCGGCGGCAAGATGACTAAACGCGGTTTTGGCGTTTTCGTTCTTTTTGCGCTGTCGCTGTTTTTTGCGCTTGCAACCGGCTACAGCGAGATATTCTTAGCCGTATTCGCGTTCGGCTTTTTAATCGCGTTCGCTCTGGCTTCGGCCGTAGCGGGCGTTCTTGTGCTACGCGCCGAAAGCCATCTGACAAACAGCATGATAATCCGCGGGGACACCGCTCCGATTAAGGTTTTCTGGCGAGGATTTCTGCCGCTGCCTGCGGTAGTGAGGCTAATTCTGGTGTTCCCGGGCGGGAGACTCCATAAATATGCCGTGATGCTGTGGGGCGGCAGGCACAAGACAATCAGATACCGTCCGGTTTGCCTTCATCGCGGGATATGGGATATCGGGGTAAAAACCGCTTATTCCTGCGACGTGATGGGGCTTTTTTGCTTTAAAATGCCGGATTCGCATATTGCAAACGGAAAGGTTTCCCTGACCGTTTATCCTCATATTTTTGAAATCCCCGGCGTCCCTCGGCCGCCTGTCCCGGCTTTGGACTACAACGACAGCAATCCCATAACTTCGGACAGCGGCGACAGCTTTGTGGACACCCGTCTTTACCGCGACGGGGACCCGCTGAAAAGAATACACTGGAAATTGTCGGCGCGCACCCGCAAGCTCCATATAAAAAGGTACGAGATGTCGGTGGACAGGATGGTCGTGATTTTGGTTGATACCTCGGATATGCCTATGCAGCCTCCCGAATATAATCTGGACTATGCCGACATGGCGACCGAGTGCGCGGCGTCCCTCGCCTACTATTTCATAAACGGCGGGCACAAGGTCGCGGTATGCCCCGCCGGCGGGACTGGCGGGGTTATCCTGTCGTCCAGCGCCGAGTTTGATATTCTTTTCAATTACCTTGCGGCGGTCGAATTCAATTCCGACAGCCCGGTTTACGATGCCGCTCTGGACTTCCTCAACAACTCCTACTGCATAAGCTCGCTGTACGTGATTACCCGCGAGCCCGCTGCCGGATTAATCGATTTGCTGTCCCGCATGCCGGCGCAGGGCAGCGTCTCTTTAATCTATTATGACGCCGCGTGTACTGCAGAGCCGGCAGAGCGGACGGCGGGCGGCGTCAACCTGATTGCCGTCGGTTCCCCAAACGACATTCCGGCGAGATTGGGGGATATGCATGGTTAAGCTAACCATTCCGCGCGGGAAAACAACCTCAAAACGCTTTGAAGGGCTGCTTTTCGACTTATTGTGCTGTCTTCTGGTTTCGGTCGGCGTGCTGCTGGCGCTCCGCCAGCTTTTCAGGTTTGAGAACCCGTTTAATCTGATTTTGCTGCGCTCAGCCGCGGTGCTCGCAATCACCGCTCTTGTAACCCGCCGCTGGTGGTACGCCGCAGTATTTATAGCGTCTGCGCTCGGCGCGGCGTCCCTTTACCTGCTGGCGGCCGGCGGATTTGCGGCGTTCATTGACTATGTCAGAGGGTTTATAGTCTGGTGGGTAGGGCTGTTCGCGATGAACTCGGAATACAACACCGCTTTTAATATCGCGGTGGTACACTGGATTATTACCATCTGGGTCTGCGTGCCGGTGTTTTTCCTGATACGCCGCATAAAATCGCTGTATGTGGTAACGGTGCTCGCCGCGGTTTTATTTACGGTTATAATCGCTAACGGGTTCAGGGAGAATTTTGACGCGGTCTGCCTTATCATCGCCGGCTCGCTGCCGCTGCTTGCGAAAGGCAACCACATCAGGCTGAAACGGCGTTCGGATAAGACCCTGTTCACAAGGGAGCGGATACTGGCCGCGGGGTTTGCCGTATGCGTGCTGTGTACCCTTTTGGCAAACCGCGCAGTGCCGGAAGATACTTCGTCGTGGAAAAATCCAGAACTATCCGAACTGCTGAACCGCGCGATAGATTCCCGGCACCAGCTGAGCAGAAAGCCGTTCAACCTGATTACATCAGGGCTGCAGCCGAACGCCGACCGGCTGGGCGGGGATGTCGAGCTTGACCACCGGCTTGTGATGAGGGTTAAGACAAACCAGCCGGCGCTGATGAAGGGGAAGATATACAGCATTTACACCGGCAGGGGATGGGAGGACACCGTTTCCCCCGCCTATCCGTACGCAGGCTCCCCGGAGGAGTTTGAGAAAGCCTTTAACCAGAACATGCCGCGCGACCGGAACGGGGAAAATCCGCTTTTTGACGCAATGCCGGTCATCAATACGGACGCGACCCTGTTGTTCGGCGGGTACACCCTCTTTTACTCAGGCAGGCTGATACAGATAACTGCCGGAAAACCCGCGTCAGTCAGCTTTAACGCCAGCTCCGAGCTTTTTTCACAAAACCGGGTACCGACGCGGTTCGGATACAGCTATAAATCCACTGTAATCAACCTTTCGGCCGAGAACCTGCCCGCAAGGATTGACAGGATTGAAAGGCAGGCTTCACAGCAAGGCGGCGCTTTATACGATTATGAATACGACAGAATATCCGAGGAATACCTGCAACTGCCCGACGGCCTGCCGGAAACTGTGTACCGTACCGCGGAAAAGATTGCCGGAAAATCCTCGTCGAACTTTGAGAAGATATTAAAGCTGAAAGAATACCTGAAAACCGGTTTTGAATACACCTTAAAACCCGGCGACGTGCCGGAAGGCGCGGATTTTGTAGAGCATTTTCTTGAATCCGGCAAAGGGTACTGCACTTATTTTGCCTCCGCGATGGCTGTTATGTCGCGGGGAATAGGGGTGCCGTCGAGGTTCGTAATCGGATACGGGCTGGTGCGCGACGGCAAAAACTACGCCGCGTACACCGACAACGCGCACGCGTGGGTGGAGTGCTATTTCCGCGGCGTCGGGTGGGTACCTTTTGACCCGACCGCGGGCAGCAGCTATTCCTACCCGGTAAAGGTCAGACCTGTAAGAAAACCGCCGAGCGACGATGAGGATACCGGCCGTAATACCACAGACATACGGGCGGGGCAGACCACGACCACCATTTCGCAGGGGACTTCCGCCAACAGCGATTTAAGCCAGCCGCAAGAGCAAAGCGGCGCCGGTACGGTTTGGATATGGCTTGCTGCCGCAGTAACAGCGGTGTTGCTTGCCGCGGCCGCGGCGCTGCGGGCGCTGAAAAAGAAAAAAGCCTACCTGCTCGATGAAGTGCGAAAGCGTTTTCCTGATACCGGCAGTCAAATCAATTACTATTACGCCGATATAATCAGGCAGCTTTGCCTTATCGGTTTGTCCCCGCGCACCGGCGAGACTATCCTGCAGCACGGCAGGCGGGCGAAAGCCGGGCTTGAGAAAGAGGACACCGGCGACGCGGAAAGCGCCGGGGAGCGGCTGCTCGGCTCCTTTATCGCGGTGATGAACCTGCGGTACGGGGATATACAGCCGGGCGACCGCGAGGTCGAGGAAATCGCGAAGGTGCGCCAAATCCTTGAAAACCGGCTGAAAAACGCCCTTAACCCGGTACTCTATTTCTTCAGGCGGCTGATATTCTGAACCAAAAAACCCCCGAAAAACCGGGTTTTTTTTATATTCTGCGTTTATCGCCGGATATCAGAGCCAGCATAAATCCCGCACCGTCCGCTCGAACACCTCTTTTGTCATTATAGTGTTTAAAACCGCGACAAGGCGGCCGGTGGACAGCAGCCGCGGCAGGCCGAGCAAATCCAAAAGCAGAGCGCGCTTTTTCCGGCTGTTTTTGCCGCCAATCAGGCCGGCGTTGTATAAATCCAGCCTTGTTATCGGATTATCGCCGCCGGTATTTTCGCCGCCGCCCTCGACGGTGGCTCCCGCGTTTAATATGGCGTCCCTGACCGCGCGGATGTCCACCCCCTCCACTCCCAGCAGTCCCTCTTTGGAGCGGCGGGATTTGCGCCGCTCTTTGCCAAAAACGGCGGGTATATACGCGTGCTTCACCTGTTCGGGAGGTATTGCCCCGCTCAAGTAGTTTCGGATTACAAACCCCGCCGTATCGCTGTCGGTCAGTATTATCAGCCCGCGTTCGCGCGCAATCATCCGCAGCAGCCCAAGCAGTTCGCTGTCTTTGAATATCCCAAAACCGCGGGTTTCAATCACCAGCGTGTCCACTGCCGCCGCCAGCCGGATTTTGTCGTGTTTGCCTTCCACCACAACGGCTTCCCGGATTTTGAGCTTGTTCATTCGCTTTTCTCTTCCTCAATCCTCGGCAGCAGTATCAGCTTAGCGGCTGTCTGCTCCAGCACTGTCCTTTCGTTTGCGCCGGTGGTTTTGAGTTTCAAATCGGCTTCTGCCAGAATGTCCAGACTTTTTCGCAACAGCTTTAAAGGGATATTCCTGCTTTCCCTCGCCGCAATCGCCAGCCGGGCGCTTTTGCGGTAGGAAAAATCGCCGGCAAGGGTTTCCGCCCGCACTCCCGCCGCCATCGCGACCTTTGCCCGGTATAAATCCGCGTAGGCGTTTGATAAAAAGGCGAGTATCCTGACCGGCTCCTCCCGCTGCGCGAACAGCCCGTTGAGAATGTCGTAGGCCTCCTCGTAGCTGCCTTTCAGGATTGCGGTTGACAGCTTGTAGACCGAGCTTTCGATTGTGAGCACGCCGATTGCCTCGATATGCTCGCGCGCAATCTCCCCCGGCGCCGCGAGGGCGCAGAGCTTTTCAAGCTCGCTCATCAGCAGCCGCAAATCGTCCCCGGCGCGCTCCACCATCAGACCGGCGTTGGCGGGGGAGAGGGTACAGCCGCGTTTCTGCGCTTCCCTGCAAAGCAGCCGCACGAGCTCGGATTTTGATTTGCGCGGGAAATCGACGCAGGCGCCCGCCTTATCGACAGCCGAAAAGAAAGATTTCCATTTTGAATTGCTCTTAACGTCCGCCGAGACTACGTCCAGCCAGAACACAAGCACGCAGCTTTCCGGCAAATCCTGAATTAAAGAAGAAAGCTGCTTTATATCATCCGCGGCGGCGCTGGCCGCGTCAAAATCGCGCACCACCACGCATTTGCGCTCCGCCATCACCGGCAGAGCCTCCACCGCGTCGTGGATTTCACCGACCGTGCAGGACTGTCCGTCCAGTTTCTGATAGTTAAACTCCGCGAGCGGGTGGCTCCCGACAATTTTTGAGGCAATCTGCCTTGAATAAAGGGCGGACAGATAGCTTTCCTCGCCGTATAAAAAGTAAACCTTCTCAAAACTTGAGTTTTTGATGTGCTTTGCAAGGCCGCTTTCAGTCAAAATCAACCGTGCTTCCTCCTTTTACGGTGATATCCCCCCTGCCGCGGGTATAAAAGGTGATGTTTTTATCCGCGGTGTTGTAAAGCGGGTAGGAAAGGCGGGGGATTGCCTTGATTTCCCGCCGGTAGGTATCGGCCGAGCAGCACAGCGCCCCCGCCTGCGCCTCGACCGCCGCTATATGTTTCGGCGGACTGCCGGCTATCACAAAAATATTGGCTTGCCGCTCGTTTTCCGAAAGCGCGGCGGCGTTGCCGCCGGTCGGGCTCACCAGCACCCGCGTCAGCCCTATCCTGAAGATAAGCCAGCCGTCATTAAGCTCCGCGCGGCAGTCGTCCCAGAAATTGAGCGTACCGTTTTCGAACGAGAGCCGCCCCGCGGCGGGCAGTGCGTCCGCCGTATCCGAATACTCCCCGTCATGCCCGGTTATCAGGCAGTTTATCCCGATACGCTTTGAAAATTCAGGAGAATAAAACGCCGAACGGTCGCTCAAATCGGGCAAAATCAGAAAATCCACTGCCCGCACGTTCCGCCGTTCAAGCTCAAAGACCGCGCCGGACACCGCGTGTTTATCGCCCGACACCACCACGCCGGTATACCCGCTTCTGCTCATCACAATCGCGGCGGAATTGCCGGAGTTTATCACCGTTATCTCGGTAACCCCTTTCATAAACGCGCCGTGCGAAATCGCCCCGCACATCAGCGCGATTGCCGACCACAGCGCCATCACCCGCGCGCCCCGCCAGCCGAGCAGGGCTTTGCCGAGCGCCGTCAGCACTATGGCCGCCGGGATAACCACTATAACAAACGTCTGGCCCGCCCAGATTGACGAAAACGGGATTGAGGACAAAAGCCGCGCCGCCCGGATGAGATAATCTGAGATTGCTCTTGCCCCAAAGAAAAACGGGGCGGACAAAAACCTCAAAGGCTTTACGGCATTCAGAGCGACCGCCATGATTGTCGCTACCGTAACCGCCGAGGCGGGGAACACCATCAATAAATTCGCCACCGGCGAAATCAGGGATATCTGCCCGAACGCCAGCAGGGATACCGGCAGGGTGGGCGCGGTCGCGGAAAGGGTGAGCCCAAAAGAGTTTACAGGCCCCGCGAGCAGCCGCGGAAGTCTTTTTTCGCTTTGCCGCAGCCTGTCGCCGAACGCCCGCTTAAACGCGGGGTATAAAACCAAAATCCCGAATGTCGCGGAGAATGAGAGCAGCAGCCCCACATCGTTTACCGCGTAAGGGTTGACCGCGGTAATCGCGAACACCGACAAGCCGAGCGAGTTCAGACTGTCCGGCTGCCTGCCCAGTATTTTGCCGAACAAATAGACCATGCACATAATGCCCGCCCTGATGATTGAGGGCTGAAACCCGGTCAGCGCCATGAACAGGAATACCCCGCCGGCGGCCGCCAAATGAGCGGCCTTATTCGGAACCTTTAATAACAACAAAAGCGCGAGGATTGCCTGCGACAGCACCGCGGCGTGGAGCCCGGACACCGCGAGCAGGTGGGACGCCCCGACCGCGCGGAAATCGGCTTTGATTTCGGAGCCCAAATCCTCTTTAAACCCGAACGCGATACCCGCCATCAGCCCTTCGGCGTCCCCCGCGCCGGGCCGGGACATTATGGTGTTCCTCGCGTACCGCCGCGCCAGCAGTATATTATACATCCACGGCCGGGACTCTGGCGTGGCGAGCCCGACCCCTTCCTCGTCAAACCCCGCCGCGCGCGCGTTCAGGAAAACGCCCGCGGCTTTTGAATATCCCCTTGCAAAACCGCTGCGGCTGTCGTTCGGCAAGTACAGCTCAAACTCGCCGGTCAGGATGTCGTAAGGCTGAGGGTAAAAATCCCTGCCCGAAAGCCAAAGGGTCAGCTTTGCGCCTTTCGGCAGCCCGCCGCCTACCACCCTGACGGGAACGCTGTTGTTCTGCTGTACCCAGTCGAGTGTCTGCAGGCTTATTTCCATCCGCCTGCCGTCAAATTCCCGCAGGGGGCGGCAGACCAGCATTTCCTTTGCCGAATACATTAAAAAAGCGGCCATGGCGGCAAAAAGCGCCGTCATGGCCTGCCGGTTCTGCCGTATCGGCCTGATGAAAAAACCCGCGGCAAAGGCGGCGGACAGTAGCGCGGCCAGCACCACCGCCGTGTTCAGGCTGACAAACGAGGCAATGACAAGCGCGAAAAAATATGAAAAACCGAGTGCCGCCATCGGCCGCCGCATACGTTCACGCCCCCTCTGATTGCCGGGAGAGCGGGATAAGCCGCCGGTTAATTGCCGCCGTTATCCCCGGTTTCGCCGCCACTATCGAAAAACAGCGGCAGGGTTTCGAGATAGAATATATCCTTCCTGCCGATTGCGTCCCCCTCAGCGAGGATTGCACACTGACCGGTAATCCTGCCGCCCGAATGCTCGACCAGCTTGTCAAGCGCGCGCATGGACTGCCCGGTGCTGACCACGTCGTCCACAATCAGCACCCGCTTGCCCCGGATGGTCTCCATTTCCTTTTCGTCAAGATACAGGGTCTGGTCCTTGTCGGTGGTGATTGAGCGCACGTCCACCGCAATCGGGTTTGCCATATAGAGCTTAGGGTACTTCCTCGCGATGAAATATGGCTTACCGCTCTGGCGCGCCATCTCGTAAACAAGCGGAATGCCCTTTGCCTCGGCGGTGATAAGCACGTCGAATTCCGGGGCTCTTTTCAAAAGCTCCCTCGCCGCGGCGATGGTCAGCTCGACATCGCCGAAAATCACAAAAGCCGCAATGCTCAGATTTTCATTAATCCGGCAGATGGGAAGGTCGCGCTTAAGCCCCGCTATGGTAACAGTGTAGTGTTTCTGGCCCACTAAAAAACACCTCTTTGTAAAAAACCGCTCGCCGGCGGTTAAATTTTTAACAAGCGATTTTGCAAAAAAACCACCGTCTTATTATAACATTTTTGCGGGGCGGCAACAAGCACTTTGACGCGAATATTGCAAAAAGTGCGGGTTTGCCAAAAAACGCCGCCGATTTTGTATCTTTAATTATAGGGAGTGGTTTTATGGGGAATGTGGACGAGGCGTTCGTCCGGCTGTATAACGAAACTTATGACGACGTTCTCAGATACGTGCTTTTAAAATGCGGCAATCCACACGACGCTCCCGGCATTGTCCAGAAAACCTACCTTAACTACTACGAACGCCTGAAAAAAACGGGGGGATTAAAAAGCCCGAAAGCTACCTGTTCATTATCGCGCAGAACGAGATTAAAAAATACTACCGTTTCAAATCGGCGCGCAAAAACGACGTTCCGCTCTTTTCGGGCGGCGAAGAAAACCCCGATTTTGAAAAGCTGGAAGCCTTCCTTTCACAGGACTGACCCCAGCACAGCAGCCTCGACGTTCAGGAAATATGGCGGTTTGTCAGGGAACGGGACGATTTGACCTTCAAAATCTTTGTGCTGTATTTCTATTACGGCGAAAAGCTGGCGGACATCGCAAAAATCCTTGACATCGGCGAATCGGCGGTAAAAAACAGGCTCTACCGCACAATCAAACAAATGAGAGAGCATTTTAACATGTAAAGAGGGTGAGCATAGATGAACCTAAAGAATTTGATTTCGCAATCCATCAGCCAGAACTTTGCTGCCAGGGAGAAAACTCTTGATTTGATACTTGACGGCGCAAAAAGCGGGGAGGAGAGAGCGCGCTCCCGCGGCGTGCGGCCTGTGCTGCGTTGGGTAAGAAGGCCTGTCGCAATCGCGGCGACGCTCGCGGTCGTGATGGTCGGCTCTGTCATCACTCTGATTGCCCAGAGCTCCCAAAAAACCACCAACCTTCAGCTTACCCCCACCATTGGGGAGGGGGGAGCCACCACCGCCCTGCCCGGCGACACCGTAACCCTTAAGGTCAGCACGCTGTCGCAGACGGGCTTTAAAAAAGGCGTTGTCGGACTGACTCTTGACATTCTCTATGATGACGACGTATTTGGGTATGTCAATGAGACAATCGATAAAAAAATGTCAAATTCCGAAAAATTCGTAGCCGCCACCAACGAGGCGACGCCCGGGGAAATCACTGTGCTGATTTACGCCGACGCCTATGAGGAAGAGATCCAGTCCACGCTGGCGTATATCGGGGACGGCGACATTTTCTCGCTTACCTTCACTGTCAAAGAAGACGCCGAGCCCGGGGATTACAGCTTTACCGTTCAGGACTACGAGCTGGCCGACTACACGGACGACGAAGGCGGGTTTGAGCTTGTTACCGTAACACCGCAGCCCGCCACCGTAACAGTGGCTAAGTCCACCGTAATCAGCGTGGACGTTACCTGGGGCAGCATGCAGTTTACCTACAACGTGGTCGATTGGAACCCTGACACCCACCAGTACGAGGGAGGCTGGACCTGCGACGAGGACAATAACAAGATAACAGTTACAAACAACTCAAACATCGCGATAGACGTAACCTGCGAATACACAAAAGCGCAGGATTATGATTGGATAAACGGCAGCTTTACTGTAGACGGGCAAACTCCTACCTTCCCGTTTACCCTTGACGAATTGGAGGAGGGCGGGACTCCCGACAGCCGCGACGTTTACCTGACGCTTGAAAGCGAAAAACCGGACGAGGAAATACAGGGGCAACTCGGCACAGTAACAGTGTCTATTGACGAGCACCAGCCTGAGCAATAAAACATAAGGCAGAGAGCAAACACAAGCAGTTGAAAGGGGATTTCCATGAAGAACCGGAAAGACAAAAAGATACTGGCTCTGATTATTGCGCTATGCCTTATTACCGCGGGTTCGGTCGTGGTTACGGTGTATCTGCTGATGAACCAGCCGAAACCCTCCGAAAGCACACACAGCAACATTTACTACCCTCCGATTTCGCGGGACCCGGGCGCCGAGCCCATCGGCGATGAGGACACCTCCCAGCCCCCGCTTGAAAACCCGCCGGGCGGCGGCGCGGTATCGCTGACATTCTCAAAAGAGGCGATTGCGCCCAAAGGGGACGGAGCGGCGAGGATAATGTTCCGGAACCCGTCCAAATCAAACCAGAGCATTGTAATCCAGCTTCAGATTACCGACAAGGTCCTGATTGAAAAGCTGGGCAAGACCGGCAGGACAGCCGCGCAGAAAGCCCAAATCGAAGGGGCGGAAGATTACGACAGCGAAAAAAGCCGGATGATAATCGCCGAATCGGGGCTGCTTGGCCCCGGATACGAGCTGGGCGAGCTTAAACTAAAGCCCCTGCCGGACGGCACGGTCCTGCCCAAGGGCGTTTACGACGCGGTCTATTACATACTCGCGTACGACAGGGAGACCAACGAGCGCGCGGTAGTCAACATGCAGATACCGATAAAGCTCACGATTGAAGGGTAGTTTAACGGCACCTTTTTCCGCGGCGCGTTCTGGCGGCGAAAGGGGAATACGCCGCAAGGCACGACGACGGATAACCATAAAAAATCCATAATATGAAAGGGGAAACACTATGAAAAAGGCATTGGCAATTCTTCTCACACTTGCCCTGATGTGCGCAGGGCTGACCGTTTTCGCGGGAAGTACTACGGTATCTTCGTCCGGCAATACGACCATTGATGTTCAGGGCAAATACCAGTCGGGCGACGAGCCGGCGACCGTCTATCATGTGGACGTAAGCTGGGGCAGCATGGAGTTCACCTACAACGCCGCGACACTGGGAAGCTGGGACCCGTCAACCCACAGCTATGTCGAGGGCTCGCAGGCGAGCTGGACATACGACACCAACGCTAATGTAATCACAGTAAAGAACCACTCCAACGCGGGGATTACAGCCAGCTTTGACTTTGAGGCTGAAGAGGGCTTTGATGTTGAAGGCGAATTCAGCAATGACTCCTTTACTCTTGAGACAGCCGAAGGCAAAACTCTGGAAAACACACCGACAGGCACTACCGCGCTGACTATCAGCGGCGAGCTGGATAGTAGCGTAACAAACTTCACCAAAATCGGTACCGTTACGGTTACCATCAGCTAAACGTGTAAGGCTACAAGCGGCGGTTTTACCGGTGAAACAGCGGGCGGATACAAATCCGCCCACTGTACCCGCCGGCATTCCGGCGGGCGGCCGGAACGGGAGATGGAATTAATAGACAGAAAGGCAAAAGAAAGGGGAAAAGATTATGAAAAAAGCAATAGCTGTTCTGCTTTCACTCGCCCTTGTATTCTGCACCGGCATTGTTGTTCTGGCTGATAATACGATTAGCAGTGTTGAGCCTCCGGACAACACAGCCTCGAAGAATGTTACCGCGACTTATACCCCCGGTGCTGAGCCGGCCACTTACAGCGTGGATGTAATCTGGGGCGACCTGCAGTTTGAATACAAGGCGCCGGATAAAGTATGGGACCCTGCTAGCCACGTATATAAAGACCCAGAAAATAACTTGGGGGAATGGATAGCAGCAGGAGATAATACAATCGAAGTTAAAAATCATTCCAGCGAACCGGTTGTGGTATCGTTTGCGTTTGGCTACGCTGAAGGTTATGGCGCAGATGATTTTACATACAGTTTCGGCGAGGAAGACAGCATTGAATTACCAGCAGCAACACCCGAAACAACTCCCGATGTGGAAGTTGAGCTAACCCTTTCGGCTGTTAGCGTTATCGAGGAGTTTGAGGGCCCTGAAACAATCGGTACAGTAACTGTAACAATCGCCGAGCCGTCCGAACAATAAGAACAAATAACCCCCATTGATACCCGCGGCGCGGGGGAGTGCCTCCGCCCGCGCCCGGGCACAGCCTGTTTGTGCCTGACAACTCCGGCGCCTGACCATGTCCGCAGGCCCTGAGGTTTTTTCGGCACAAGCGGATTATAAGTCAACTACCGCCGCTTGCTGATTCCAAAGACAGGCCGCGGGCAGCGGGGGGATCACTGCCTGCGCCTGCCCTCCCGGATTTGGCTAAAAAAGCGGCGCGAGACCAGAGTTTTTTTGGCACAGGCTTAAACTTACAAGGCAGGTACAGCGTAATGGGAAAACAAAAGCGCAGAAAGCAGGATAAAAAAAACGCCCTGACTGTCGGGATACTGACCGCGCTGTGCTGCCTTTCAATCGCGGTGATGGTTATTACCGCGGCGGTAACCTTAAACAGAAAAGAAACGCCATCATTCACGCCGCCCGAATTTGACGCGGCGGCGGTGGAAGGGGAGCCCGACGTGCCGCAGGGGCACGGATACTCCCCGGTAGAAGTGGAGCAGGGGTATAAAGCGTACGTGTGCGGCGAACTCACGGCAAAAGGCGGCGAAGTGGACGTGTATTTCACGTCGCCGCGGACAAATACCGTCTGGCTTATGCTGCGTATTCTTGGGAATGACGGCAGTGTGCTCGGCCAGACAGGGGTTATCCGCCCCGGCGAATACGTAAAATCGGTTAAGCTGAACACCGTGCCGGAGCGGGAGACCGACGTCAGCTTGAAAATAATCGCCTACCAGCCCGAAACCTATATCAGCATGGGCACGGTGGGATTAAATACAAAACTTAAAACAGACAAATAGACGGACAGGAGTGGATATATAATGAAACGAGCAATCTGTGTTCTGGCGGCGTTATTGTTACTGATGACTGCGCACGCGGCGGCGGAAAGCGCGACGGTTGACCAGCCCGGAGGGTCGGCGACCATTGACGTCAAGGCGGTGTACCGTGAAACCGCTGACGAATACGTTTATAAAGAGGAAGTTAGCGGCGGCGAAGTGTCCGTAACCACCGACGAGGGCATTACGGTAACCGTCAGCGGGGACGAAGACGTTCTGGAGGACGGGCTCAGGCTCGTTTTGCGGGTGGTACCGGAGGAGGACGCCGAGGCGTTCGGCTGGTTTTCCGAGGTATTGAAGGAAGTCGGGGATAAGATACTGCCGCTTGACATCTATTTTGAGAAAGACGGGCAGAGAGTGGAGATTAACGGCAAGGTTACCATAACCATCGATTTGCCGGAAGGGTATGAGAACCCGGTGGTGTGCTATGTCTCGTCGGACGGCAAGGTCGAGGTTCTGAAGTCCACCGTAAAGGACGGGAAAATCACCTTTGAGGTTGACCATTTCAGCTTTTACGCGCTGGTTGACAAAGGGAAGAAGGGCGACGGCGCGAAGACCGGCGAGGATGTAATGCCGATATTCTTAGCCTCTTCATTGGCTTTATTCTCCTTTTATATTCTCCTTTCACTCCTTGAAAAAAGGCAGGGTAAAATCCGCTCTGCCGCATAGACGGGAGTAAAATCCTGCGGCGAGCCACAAGGACAGGGCGGCGCGTACACACGTACGCGCCGCCCTGTCCTTGCGCTTTTGCGGGGTCGGAGTTCGGGCGGGGGGATTATCAAATCCGCCATGCCCGAAAGCTAATATCTATTGTTGGTGAAGATAGTGTCGTGCGAACGGGTTTTGCCGGAATAATACACGCTTAGCGCCACCCCGACGCCGATGAACAACGTGGCAAGCGAGCTGCCGCCCCTGCTGAAGAACGGCAGGGTAATCCCGATTACCGGCAAAAGCCGCAGGTTCATGCCGAGGTTGATTAGGGACTGAAAGCCAATCAGCGCCATCAGCCCGCCGCACAGCAGCATTCCCTGAAGGTCGCGCGCGGCGAGTATGCTGCGGTACAGCGCCAGCAGGATTAGAATAAGGATTGCGAAAAGCGCAAGGCCGCCCATAAAGCCGAATTCCCCGGCGGCGACCGTAAATATAAAGTCGGTGTTGCGGGCGTACAGGTACTGGTTGCCGCCCTTAAGGTAACCCACGCCCCACAGCTTGCCCGAGCCGATTGCAATCAGGGCTAAATTCTGCTGCCAGCCCACGTTGTCGGCGTATTTTTCCACAAAAATCAGGCATAAGAACCTTGCCTTTTTAAGCTCGTCCATCATGTTCCACGCGACCGGGACCGCGGCGGCGCCGGCAGTCGCGCCAATCAGGAAGTACAGCGGGCGCAGGCCGGCTATAAAGAGCATTGACGCGAATATGCAGATAAATACAAGCGCGGTGCCGTCATCCCCCTGCTTGAAGATAAGCAGGACGGGGACCGCGCCGTGAAGGCATAAAAGCAGGGCGGTGCGCAGCTCGTTCATTTTGTGTTGTACTTTTGAGAGGTGGTTCGCGAACGAAATGATGAAGGTTATCTTAAGCAGCTCGGACGGCTGGAAGGTACCGATTACCGGTATGTAGAGCCATGCCTGGTCGTCCGCCACCTTCAGGCCCAGCGGGGTAAAGGTCAGCAGCACCAAAAACAGCGAAATTCCCGATAAAAACGGCCACAGCCTGCAGATTATCTCGTAGTCTATCCTCGAAATGACCAGCGCCGCGGCGACTCCGATTAAAAACGAGACCGTCTGTACCAGATACTCGCGCGACTGGCCGTTCTGGGACGCGGCCGCCGAATATACGAGGATTATCCCGTATGCCGCGGCGGCGGTGCATGATAAGAATAAAAACCAGTCGTTATACCGGATATACAGCGATATGCCGCTTTTTATCCTGTCAGCCAGCTTCAAACCGTAACGCCCTTTCGAATATAATCAGCCGCAAAAAACGCAGGCGCGCGCTTTTGTTTTTTATATTTTATCAGTTATCTTCAATCTTATCAACAGCCGGCGCAAATTAACGCAAAAAGTTTTTTGCCGTTTATTCCAAAAACGTTTTAATATGATATAATAACCATAACAGTTTGCGAAAGGGGAAAGGGGCGTTGGAATGCGGCGCTTTACCACCAATTCCGCCGCGGAGACCGAACAGGCCGGGGCAAGGCTTGGGCGCCGGCTGAAAGGCGGCGACGTGGTAGCGGTTTACGGCGGGCTTGGCGCCGGCAAAACAGTGTTTGTCCGCGGGATTGCGGCGGGGCTTGGGATTACGGACGAGGTGTCCAGCCCGACCTTCGCGCTTGTGCACGAGTACGGCGGGGAGCCTTTGCTCGCCCATTTCGATATGTACCGGGTCGAGGGGTGGGAGGATTTGTATTCCACCGGTTTTTTTGATTACCTCGACAGGGGCGGGGTTCTCGCGGTGGAGTGGGCGGAAAACATCGAGGCCGCGCTGCCGGAAAACACTATCAGGGTCCATATCAGAAAGCTGGACGCGGACAGCCGGCTGATTGAGATTGATATGCCGTGATTTTTGGAAAAGGAAAAAAGGGAACGGAAGGGTTTGTATTGGACATGAAGATACTCGCGGTTGATTCTTCGGCGGGGCCGGCGTCCTGCGCGGTGTATCAGGCGGGGAAGGTACTGGCAGGCTCCTACGCCAACACCGGGCTTACCCACAGCCAGACGCTTGCGCCGATGATAAACGACGTTTTGAAAAACGCGGCGGTTGACGTTCGCGAAATTGATTTGTTCGCGGTGTCGGCGGGGCCGGGCTCGTTCACCGGAGTCAGGATAGGGGTCGCGGCGGTCAAGGGTATGGCGCTGGCGGGGGACAAGCCCTGTATCGGGGTCTCCACCCTCGCCGCGATGGCAAGGCTGGTTTCTGGCCTGCCGGTTGACGGGCTGGTATGCGCCGCGATGGACGCGCGGCGGGGTCAGGTGTACGCGGCGCTGTTCGAGACAGACGGCGGGAAAATCCGGCGGGTGATGGAGGATACCGCGCTGTCTGTGGAGGATTTGAAAAAACGGGTAGAAAATCATAAAAAAAAGGTAATCCTGATTGGCGACGGCGCCGGTTTGTGTTATAATGCTTTTGGCTTAAAGGCGGATACATTTCTCGCGCCGCCGCACCTGCGGTACCAGAACGCGGTCGGCGTCGCGATGGAGGCCGAGGCCGACCCGCAAAGGGCGGTATCGGCCGAGCGGCTTATGCCGATATACCTGCGGCTCCCGCAGGCGGAGCGCGAATTAAAACGCCGTTTGGGGCAGTTTGATTGAAAGGGAATGAGTGTATGCCAGAATGTGAAAAAAACGAAGCTTTAAAACCTTTTATTGCGGACCACCCGTTAATCCAGCACAAGGTTACGCTGCTGCGCGACAAGGACACCGGCTCAAAACAGTTCCGCGAGCTTATTCAGGAAATCACCGAGCTTATGTGCTATGAGGCGACGCGGGATTTGCCGACCTGCGAAATCGAGATTGAAACCCCGCTGACTAAAATGAAATCAAGGGTCATCGCCGGCAGGAAGCTGGCGTTCGTGCCAATACTCAGAGCGGGGCTGGGAATGGTGGACGGGGCTTTGGAGCTGGTTCCGGCGGCTAAAGTCGGGCATATCGGCCTGTACCGCGACCCCGAAACCTTAAAGCCGGTCGAGTATTACTGCAAGCTGCCCGGCGACATAAGCGAGCGGGACGTTATCGTGCTGGACCCGATGCTGGCCACCGGCGGGTCGGCGGTGGACGCCATCTCCCTGATAAAACAGCGTTCGCCGCGCAGTGTCAAATTCATGTGCATAATAGCGGCGCCGGAAGGGCTCGCCGCGCTGACAGAGGCGCACAGCGACGTGCAGGTTTACTGCGCCGCGCTGGACGACCACCTGAACGACCACGGGTATATCGTTCCGGGGCTTGGGGACGCCGGCGACCGGATATTCGGCACAAAATAGAGTGGCGGCCATGAGCAAAAACAGCAAAAAACGCCGGCTCGCCCGGTCCGCGGTATTAGCGGCGGCTTTAGGGGCGCTGCTGGTCGCGGACAATATCAGGGTGGAAGTCGAGAAAATACAGGTGGATTTGGATAAACTGCCGGCGGAGTTTAACGGGTTTTGCATTGCGCATTTGTCGGATTTGCATTTGCCGAACTGCGTGCGCAGGCCCGACAGGCTGGTTGAAGTGGTCAGGAAAATAAATCCGGACATCATCGCGCTTACCGGCGATTTGGTGGACCGTTTTTCACGGTTTGACGCCGGGGGCCTGCGCGCTCTGGCGCAGGGGCTGGCCGGGATTGCCCCGTGCTATGCCGTAACCGGCAATCACGAGATGATGTCGGGCGCAGTGGGCGAGTGGAACAGCATATTAAAAAGCGCGGGCGTTACCGTGCTCGGCAAAAGCCCGGTGTTAATCCGGCGCGGGGAGGCGGAAATCTCGCTTGTAGGGCTGCCGGACGGCAGGGTCTATGGCCTGACCGATTATGAAAAAGACGCCGTTTGTGTGGCGCTTTCGCATTACCCCGAAAACATCGCCGAATATGCGGATTTCGGGTTTGACCTCGTTTTATCGGGGCATGCCCACGGCGGGCAGTGGCGGCTGGGCAGGCGCGGGCTTGTATCGCCCGGGCAGGGGCTGCTGCCGAAATATACCAGCGGGCTTTACGCCGCGGGCGACACAAAGATGGTGGTCAGCCGCGGGCTCAGGAACGGGGTGCCGGTCAGGATTTTCAATTCCCCTCATATCCCGGTGGTGATACTCAAATCCGGAGGGGAGTAGCCCTTTCGGTATCAGCGCGCGGGCGGGAATTGACCGACCGAAAATAAGGCGGATAAAAAATCCTTCGGATTTTTCCGAAGGATTCAGCTTGTCGAAAAAGTCCAGCGAAAGCTGGGCTTTTTCGCATTAATATGGTAAAATAGAGGCAGGTGATGAAGGTGATAATAAAGCATGAAGACGGACGAAAAGAAGTAGCAGTAATAGATATAG
>Ga0208564_1000069_pt1 | contig 92050 bp, 96 predicted proteins | sample AD_UKC073_MetaG_FD_184439 | JGI IMG/M metagenome (GOLD analysis project Ga0208564, IMG submission 184439) | Active sludge microbial communities of municipal wastewater-treating anaerobic digesters from USA - AD_UKC073_MetaG (SPAdes) (version 2) | ecosystem: Engineered > Bioreactor > Anaerobic >... | reverse complement strand
CGCCACGCCCTGGACGGATGCGAACCTGCAGCATGTCGAGGGCATCACCGCCGAAGAGCTGCGGCAGGAGCACCGGGCCAAGGGCGTGCCGGAGTCCCTCGTGGAAGTGTTGCACCTGGCTGCGCTCGCCGACGTTCGCATGTTGGTGTTCGATGCCGACGCGCCAGTGCTGGACGGGCTGACGCTCTACGACGACGAGTAACCCGCAACCCATTCGAGCCCCCACGTCGGGGCTCTTCTTTTTCGCGGAACGCGGTGCCGGCGCATTGCCGATTCCCAACGGACGGTCGCCGCCATGTGCCGCACGCTGGCCGCATGTTCGCTGGCGTTGCCGGCAGCATGCCCAGGCAGTCGAGACCTTCAAGACTGCGGCGCGGTTCGCCGTGCTGGTTGCTTCGTTCTCCGGGCGCACCCGCGTCCATCCACCTCACCCTCAAGGGACAGACCTCCCTTGCGGGCGGGAGTCCCTTGGTTGCCACAAGGAGTCTCCCCATGGATACCCAAGCCATCCGCGCACAGATGCCGACGCTCGTTGTCGGTCATGTGCCTTCCAACGTCCGTTCGTTCAAATTCAACATCTTCGACGGCCAGCCCAAGGTTTCGACGCTGGGCTTTCACATCGACCCGAAGCCTTTCGAGGGCAAGGTCATCGCCACCACCGACGAGGCCATCGTCGTCAAGACGGGACGAGCCGAGTTCGCGGTGCTCGATCGCACGCTCGTGACCGAAGTGCCCGACGAGGGCGCCAAGGTGCAGGTCGAACCCTATGTCAGACGCCGCTTCGACGGTCAGCGGGCGGACACGCCCGAGGAGCAGACCGAGTTCACCGCCGACGGCCAGCCCTACACGGTGAAGCGGTTCGTGCTCGGGTCCGCACCGGCGAAGCTGCCGATTCCCGAGCCGCGCTGCCCCGATCTGCAGGAACTGATCGACCAACTGGAGCAGTTGCCCGCTCCCGATGGTTTCCGGCGCATCACCCACATGCTGGTGGATGCCGGTGCGCGGGACATCACCTGGGTCGATCCGCTGCCCGCCGACATCATCCGCACGCCGCCGGCCATCGGCTTCACCGTCGCCACGATGAAGTTCCAGGGTCGCGTCACCGTGCTGTATGAGCGTGGCCTCGACCTCTACGCGGTGGAGCTGCACCGCGACGGCGATCTGATCGAACGGGTCGATGAGGTGTTCTTCGACACCCTCGGCGAGACGCTGGAACGGCTGATCGACGACGGGAGCTGGAGACGCATCCGCGTGCAGTGCCTGTCGGGTCGCAAGGCTGTCCGGCACTGACCTCCCAGCAGCTTCCCGCCTTCGCGGCGGGAAGCCTCTCTTCCTGCCTCCCTGGAGATCACACCCATGACTGTTCGATTCAAAGGCGCGGAGCTGCGGCCCGTGCTCGCCGAAGCGGTGGCGAATCAGTGCCGCGTCATCCTGGTCAAGGATCAGGGCGTGTACTTCCTGGCCGAGCGCGGCGAGCGCCGACCCGATGGTCGCCAGAAGACCATCGCCTATGCCGCCGGCTGCAACCCGGATGTCGATGCGTTCGATGACTGGTGGGAGCTGGCGCGCGCCGAGTTCGGTGGCGACGACTTCGGCGAGTTCTTCGATCCGCAGGAGGTCGTGTTTGCGCGCATCCTGCACAGCGAGGACGACCTCGACGTGTCCGCCACCGCGACACACCTGTCGCTGCAGGCGGTTCCTTCCACGCCCTGCGGCAACTGACCGCCCATCCCTGGCCCCCGCTCCGGGGGCCTCTTTCTTCCCGGCAATGTGGACAGCCGCGAGTGCCGATTGCCGCTCGCCTGCGCGCCATCCCGGCGCCACGCTTCCGGCCATGTTCCGCTGACGTCCGTCAGCGACATGCCCAGGCAGCCACGATCTTCAAGGCTGCGACGCGGTTCCGACCGCGTTGATCACCCCAGTTCGCACCGGCATCCATGCGCGAACGGCCATCGGTTCTCGATGGCGATGCCAGCAAGCTGTTCCATCAACCCACGCGGGGGTCCACACCTTCCCCGCCTTGGGTCGGGTGTGTCTCCGCCTCATTGTTCCCAGGAGATTCACCATGACCACTTCCAACGAAAAATCCTACTTCGATCTGCACATCACCGGCCTCGGGTACCTCAATCGCATCCGCGAAGTGAAGCCCAAGAAAGGCGATGCGTTCCTGGCCTGCGACATCGCAGCCCTGAACGGTCCCAGCGATGACGTCTCGTATGTGCGTTTCGACACGCGCGTATCGGGATCGGAAGCGCAGCACCTGGTGCGCCGCTGCATTCAGGCGGTCGACGCCGAGAAGAAGGTGATGATCGGCTTCCGCCTGGGCGACCTGTGGACCGACACCTTCACCTACTCCAAGGGCAAGCGTGCCGGCGAGCAGGGGGTCAGCCTCAAGGCCCGCCTGCTGTTCGTCAGTTGGATCAAGGTCGACGGCAAGCTCGTCTACAAGGCCGAACCCAAGCCGACCGAGACCGACGAGCGCGAGCCGGAAGTCCCTGTGACGTCCGACGCGCCCGCCGCGCAGCAAGCCTCGGCACCGGAGCCTTCCGAGCCCGTCGCCGATGCTGCCGACGACGCAGCCGATGCCCCCGCATTGGCCGTTGCCGAGTCGTTCTGATCCGCAAGGCCCCATCCCCGGGGACTTGTCTTCTCTTCGTCAGCAGGAGACCTTCATGATCACCATCCCCGGCCAACTGGCCATCAAGACCATCCACGGCAGGAACGGCGACTTCAACGTCGGCCGCCTGGCGACCTCGATCGGCGAGTTCGTCGTGAAGAACGCCGAACTCGATCAGTACCGCGAGGGCAAGTACGACGGTGATTTCGTCATCGTCGAGATTCGCCCCTCCACGTACAACGCCAACGGCCGCATGGTCATCGAGATCCGCGCCCATCTGGGCGGGATGACGCTGTCCAACATCGACGCCCTGAGCCGCGACGAAGCCCGCCGGCTGAGTCCGCAGGAAGTCGATCCGATCGACGAGGAAGCGCAGGCGCCCGTGCCGGCAACGCCCCCGGCCAAGCCGAAGGCGAAGCCGCGCAGTCCGCGCGATCCCCTGGTCGATACCACGCCGTTCGGCAGCGAACCGGCTACCGTGTCCGCTGCGGCCTCGGCCGAGGCAGACGACGCGGCGCTGTTCGGTGCCTTGTGGCCCCTGGGCGAGACCGTGAAGCTCGATGCGACCGTGGATCGTCGTGTGCTGCGTCAGCAGCGCGACCGTCTCGACAAGCTGGGCTACGAGTTCGCTCCGTTATCCCAGGACTGGCACCTCCAAGCTGCCTGATCCATCCGCCGCCTTGCGCGGCATTCCGCCACCCGCCGGGGTTCTCCCCCGACGGGGAGGGCTCCGGCCATTTCTTCAAGGAGACCCTCATGGGCTGGACCTTCGTTCGTCAGACGCGCGATCAGTTGATCCACGAGCTGATCGCTCCGCAGGCGTCCGAACGCGCTTGCTGCGAAGTCATCGACCACACGCTGGACGGCGACGTTCTGTGGACCGTGGTTCGCGTCACCGCCAAGCAGACGGGCGTCATGGGCCTCGCGGCCGGTGAGTCCGTCGCCTACATCGGCTGCCATCTGTTGGAAAGCGCGGGCCTCGAGTGGGGCTACAAGTCCCTCGATGAGTCCGTGCATCCGTACTACTACTCGTGTCCGCTGCGCTATCTCGACATGGCGCCGGTGCAAAGCCCCGCGTGGCGCGAGCGGGTTCACCGCTTCCACGCGGGGCGCGCTGTCTAGCGGCACGCATCTTCCTTCCACCCAACCGGGGCGAGCATGGCCCCGCGGGCTGTGGTTGCTCCTTCATTTTCAAGAGGACATCACCATGCCTGCACCTTCTTCCGCGAAACCGCTGTACCGCATCGACGAATGCCCCGACCTCATGGCCGACGGTTGCGTCGGTGACGAGCAGGGCAATCTCGTCTTTCTCTCGATCTGGGCGCGCGACACCGCCGTTCAGGAGTTCCTCGCCCGCCTGACCCTCGGCCGGGATGAACAGGGACTGGATCAGTTCCACGTCATCACCGAGCAGGGCGCATCCATCCCGGTCTTCGTCGGCAACGTCGAGAACCTGGAAAAGCGCATCACCCGTGCCTATCGGCGAACGCTGTTCGGTTCGCTGACGAATGTGTGGCTGTTCGATCGTCGCTGCGTGAAGCCAGACAAGGCCAACGCCAGCGCGCTGGCGCTTCTGCCCAGGGATTCCGCTCACCGGCTCGACCGGCTGTGGACGCTGGTGCAGGACACCTGCCCGCTGCCACTGCTCGACCACTGGCGCGACACCGTGCTGGAGCTGTTGCAGACACGGCGGATGCTGACCGGTCTTCCCTTGGCCCTCGGGCCGCTGGAAGGCCATCGGCTGGCCCTCGATGTCCCGGCGCTGACGAAGGCGTTGGGCGAGCTGATCCGCAACGGCACCCTCGGCGCCACGCAGTACGAACTGGCCGCGAACGCACCGCTTCGGCGTGTGGCGTGAGCCATCCCCACGGGCATGCGCGCCGCGCGTGCCCGCCTTCCCTCATCCATCACCAGGAGAAATCCATGACACTCATGTTTCCGCGCCTGGCGCGCAATTTCATTCGTAACGGCTACTTCCCCACCGACGAGCCGACGCTGGAGCGGGCCTTGTCCGCACTGGCGCCGTCTCCCGGCTCCATGTCCATCCTCGATCCCTGCGCCGGCGAAGGCGTGGCGATTGCCGAAGCCGCCCACGCCCTCGGGCGCGAGCAGGTCCAGGCCTTCGTCGTCGAGTACGACGCCGAGCGTGCCCGCCACGCACGGCAACTGGTCGATCGCTGCATCCACGGTGACCTGATGGACACGCTGATCTCGCGCCAGTCCTTCGGGCTGCTGTGGCTGAACCCGCCGTATGGCGACCTGAGCAAGGACGTGAACGGCAACATCGGCTATCAGGGCCAGGGCCGTGCGCGGCTGGAAAAGCTGTTCTATCAGCGCGCGCTGCCGCTGCTGCAGTACGGCGGCGTGCTGATCTTCATCGTGCCGTCCTACGTGCTCGACCCCGAGCTGGTCGGATGGCTGACGCGCCACTTCGCCGACCTGCGCATCTACCGTGCGGTGGAAACGCAGTTCAAGCAGGTGGTGATCTTCGGTCGCAGGATTCGTCAACGCGACCAGGCGTCGGAGTCGGTCAAAGCCGTGCGCGGTCTGCTGCTGCAGATCGGACAGGGTGACGCCGAAGCCGAGGAACTGCCGCTCGAATGGCCGTTCCTGCCGTACACCGTCCCTGCCAGCCCGGCCGAGCCGGAGCACTTCTATCGCGTGACGATGGAGCCCGAGCAGTTCGCCGATGAAGTCGGCCGGCTACAAGGACTCTGGCCGGCGCTCGATACGCACCTGGGCGCCGCGCAGCAATCGCTGCGTCCGCCCGCGCGGGCCTTGTCGCACTGGCATCTCGCCCTGGCCTTGGCCGCAGGCGCGATCTCCGGCGTGGTGACGTCCAAGAGCGGGCGCGTGCTGGTCGTCAAAGGTGATACCCACAAGGAGAAGACCCTCCAGACGGAGTACACCGAGCGCGACGACGGCTCCGTGGCCGAGACGCGCATCCTCACCGACAAGTTCGTGCCGGTCATTCGTGCATGGGATTTGACGCTGGGCTCGCCCACGTGGGGCGAAGTGCTGACCATCCGCTGATCGCTGTTCCCTGACGGTTCGCCGTCGCTTTCATCCACCCACCGGGGTCACGTTGCCCCGATGGGGTGCCGTGGCCCGCTTTTCCGAAAGGAGAAACCACCATGGCACTCGCAATCCTCAACCTCGCGTCACAAGCACGCTTTTCGCCCGGGCAGGTGGTCATGACCGCCGGCGTCAACGAGCTGGTCCGACAGGGTCGGCTCAACCCCACGCCGTACCTGCGCCGCCATCTTCATGGCGATTGGGGCGACCTGGACGACAGCGATCGACGGCAGAACGATGCCGCGCTGAAGTCCGGCGAGGATCGTCTGTTCTCGTCCTACCAGGTCACGCGCGACCTGAAGCTCTGGATCATCACCGAATGGGATCGCAGCGTCACCACGCTGCTGTTGCCCAGCGAATACTGATCCGCATCCAGCGGTCTCGCGCCGCTTCTTTCTTCCCACCCAGGGGCATGTCACCGCCCCGTGGGGGAGGTGACATGCCCCATTGCCTTGGAGCATCACCATGTCCCTCGATCTCGAAACCGTTCCCGAAACCGCTGTGCAGGGCGACCTGCTCGAAGCGGCCGCTTCACCCCTCACGCTCAGCCTGCAGGACTTCGTAACGGAGTTCGGCGACGAGTTGCTCGATTCGCTCAACCGTGCCAATCCGCCGGTCTACACCGGCCAGGTGCGGGTGCATCGGCAACTGATCCTCGCCGCGCTTAAGCGCAAGCTGTTCCCCGCGCAAGCCGATGTGGTCCATGCCGTCACCGAGCTGCTGGTCGACCGCGGCGAACGCGCCGCGATCGTCAACGGCGAGATGGGCTGCGGCAAGACGACGGTGGGTATTGCCACCGCCGCCGTGCTCAACGCCGAAGGCTACCGCCGCACCCTGGTGCTCTCGCCACCCCACCTGGTCTACAAGTGGCGGCGCGAGATCCAGGAGACGGTGGCCGGTGCCAAGGTCTGGGTGCTCAATGGCCCGGACACGCTGGTCAAGCTGCTGAAACTGCGCGAGCAGTTGGGCGTGCCGGCGCAGGGCCAGGAGTTCTTCGTCCTGGGCCGCGTGCGGATGCGGATGGGGTTCCACTGGAAACCTGTCTTCGTTCGGCGGCGCGCGCCTCACGGCGACGTGGGGGCCTGCCCGGATTGCGGGCATGTCATCACCGACCTCGACGGCGAGCCGATCAACCCGGTCGAACTCGAAGCCGAGGAGTCCCGCCGCAAATGCAGCCACTGCCGTGCACCGCTGTGGTCGTTGATCCGTCCCAGAGGCCTGTCCGCCAGCGACCAGTCCTCGACCGTGCTCAAGGCACTGAAGCGTATTCCAACCATCGGGGAAGTCACCGCGCAGAAGCTGATGCAAAAGTTCGGTGACGCCTTCCTCGCGTCGATGCTCGGGGACAACATCCACGAGTTCATCAACCTGATGGATGGCAACGGCGAGCTGGTCTTCTCGGACCGGCAAGCCCACCGGATGGAACGCGCGATGGCCAACATGGAGTTCGGCTTCGGCGAGGGCGGCTACCAGCCGTCCGAGTTCATTAAGAGGCAGCTTCCCCAAGGCACGTTCGACCTGCTCATCGCCGACGAGGCGCACGAGTACAAGAACGGCGGCTCCGCACAGGGCCAGGCCATGGGCGTGTTGGCGGCCAAGGCGCGCAAGACGCTATTGCTCACCGGCACACTGATGGGCGGCTACGGCGACGACCTGTTCCACCTGCTGTTCCGAGCCCTTCCGGGGCGGATGATCGAAGACGGCTACCGGCCGACGAAGAGCGGCAGCATGACCTCGGCCGCGATGGCGTTCATGCGCGATCACGGTGTCTTGAAGGACATCTATTCCGAGAGCACTGGCACGGCGCACAAGACGGCCAAGGGCACCAAGGTATCGGTGCGCACGGTCAAGGCGCCGGGCTTCGGTCCGAAGGGCGTGCTGCGTTGCGTCCTGCCGTTCACGGTCTTCCTCAAGTTGAAGGACATCGGTGGCAACGTGCTGCCGCCCTACGACGAGGAGTTCCGCGAAGTCGCGATGGACACGGCGCAGGCCGCGGCCTACCGCGATCTGGCGGGTCGGCTGACCCAGGAGCTGAAGCAGGCCCTGGCGAAGCGCGACACGACGCTGCTCGGTGTAGTCCTCAACGTGCTGCTGGCCTGGCCGGACTGCTGCTTCCGGTCGGAAACAGTGGTGCATCCGCGCACGCGCAACACCCTGGCGTTCGTACCGGCTCAGTTCAACGAGCTGGAAGTGATGCCCAAGGAATGCGAGCTGATCGAGATCTGCAAGCAGGAGAAGGCAGAAGGTCGCAAGACCCTGGTCTATTCGGTCTACACCGGCACGCGCGACACCACGTCGCGTTTGAAGGTGCTGCTGGAGCAGGAAGGCTTCAAGGTGGCGGTACTGCGCGCGAGCGTGGATGCCTCCCGCCGCGAGGACTGGATCGCCGAGCAGTTGGACCGTGGCATCGACGTGCTCATCACCAATCCCGAGCTGGTGAAAACCGGCCTGGACCTGCTGGAGTTCCCGACCATCGTGTTCCTCCAGTCCGGCTACAACGTGTATTCGTTGCAGCAGGCCGCCCGGCGCTCATGGCGCATCGGCCAGAAGCAGCCGGTGCGCGTGATCTACCTCGGCTACGCCAACTCCTCGCAGATGACCTGCCTGGGGTTGATGGCCCGGAAGATCATGGTGTCGCAGAGCACGTCGGGCGACGTGCCCGAGTCCGGACTCGATGTCCTGAACCAGGACGGCGACTCGGTGGAGGTGGCACTGGCACGGCAGCTTGTCACGGTCTGATCCATGTGCTCATGCCGGCGGCCCCTCGGGGTCGCCGGCTTCTTTCCACGGCCCTTCGGGGCCGTTTTTCTTGGGCGTATGACAGTCCATGGCGCCGCCCGCCATGTATTCGGGCGGGCGTCAGTGCGTTTTGTTTGCTGCCCGCAGGCCAAGCGGCGGCGATGGTGAGCGCTCCGTGTTCCAGGGAAGCGCCCTCCATGCAACCATCCATCCGCGCTGTTCACCGCCTGGCCCTCGCCGCTGGCTTGCTGGCCGGCAGTCTGTTGGCCGCCGGCTGCGCCACGACCGCCGCACCGTCTGCGCCAGCGGTGCCGGCCGCATCGCCAACCGCCGTCGCGCCGGAGCCGGGTTTCGTTCCGGTGGCCCGCTATGGCCGCTACACCCTGGTCGAGCTGGTGCCGGAGCCCGCGCAGCGTGATCTCTTGCAACAGGCGGTGGAGGTCTCGATTCCGCCCATGCTCGATGCCAGCGTGGGCGACGCCATGCGCCATGTGCTCCTGCGCTCCGGCTACCGGCTCTGCGATGCGGCCGAAGCCGCCACGCTCTACGCGCTGCCGCTGCCTGCCGCACACCTGCGCCTGGGTCCGCTGATGCTGCGCGATGCCTTGCTGACCCTTGCCGGCCCCGCCTGGGAGCTGTCGGTCGATGACTTGACCCGCCAGGTCTGCTTCAGCCGGCACGGTGCTCCCACCTTCCTTTCCGCCAACCCGCCCGGCGCCGCCACGTCCGTGCCGGACGCCGACCGGCCCGAGGAGACGCAGCCATGACCTTTCCCCAAGCGCCATCCGAGCGCGATACCCGCACGCGCTGGCTCAAGGTCGCCGCGGCCTTCTGGCTGGTCCTCATCAGTGCCGTGGCACTCATCAACAGCGTCGGCCTGTCGCGGCTCGCCGAACAAGCCCAGAGCAGCGCACAGGATGCGCAGCTCAATGCGCTGGGCCTGCGCGTGGCCGATCTCGAACAACGGGCCGATTCGGACAAGCGCCGGCCGGCGCCGATCAGTCAGGCCGAATTCGCCAACGCGCGGCAGGCGCTGGACGAACGGATGACGCGCCTCGAAGAGGCCGACGAGGCGAGGGCCATGGCCGTCGACCTGCAGACGCTGCAGGCGCGCGTGAACGGAATCGAGACCCGCCTGGAGAAGACCCGGCAGGTGGCATCCGCCGCTCGCCCGCGCGCTCCGGTTGTGACGAAGCCCAAGGTGCCGGAGCCGCCGTTCCGTGTGCTCGGCGTGGAGCTGCGGGGAGGCGAGCGCTTTCTGTCGATCACCTCCACCGCCGCGGCCTCGCTCGCGGGCGCCCGGCTGCTGCGCGAGGGCGATGCCGAGGGCGGCTGGCAACTGCAGTCCATCGAGGCGCAGGCGGGCGTGTTCCAGGTGAACGGCCAGACGCAGCGCGTTGCGGTGCCGTAGGAGGTCGCCATGAACCTGCGGCCGTTGCTCGCTGCCGTCGTTCTGTTCGCCGCTTTCGGCGCATCCGCCCAGCCGGCCCCGGTGACGAACTCGCGCATGGTGCTCGCCCAGGTGCAGCCGGGCGCCGATGCCGCGCTCGACGAGAGGCAGGCACGGGAATGGGGGCTTCAGCCCGAGGAGTGGGCGCGTTACCGGCAACTGATGCAGGGGCCGCTCGGGGTCTATTCGCCCCAGCTCGATCCGCTCACGGCGCTGGGCATCGAGGCACGTAGCGAGGAGGAGCGCAGGCGCTACGCAGAGTTGCAGGTGCAGGCCGAGGCCCGGCGCGTCGGCAAGACGCTGGCCTACCAGCGCGCCTACGACGCGGCGTGGCAGCGCCTGTTTCCCGGCCAGCCGCGCGTGAGCCTGCCCGGCGCCAAGGCGCAGGGTGCCGGCAACACCGGCTCCGGGCGCCTGGCGGTCTTCGTCAAGGCCGACTGCGCACCGTGCGCGCAGCGCGTGCAGCAGTTGCAGGCGGCCGGTACGGCCTTCGATCTCTACATGGTCGGCAGCCGTCAGGACGACGCGCGCATCCGGCAGTGGGCCACCCAGGCGGGCATCGACCCGGCCCGGGTGCGCGCCCGCGCCATCACGCTCAACCACGATGCGGGGCGCTGGCTGTCGCTCGGCCTGCCCGGCGAGCTGCCGGCCGTGGTGCGCGAGGTGAACGGCCAATGGCAGCGGCAATAGGTGCTCCGGGCCGGGAGCGTCGGCCATCCCGCGCCATCCGCTGCGCCAGCGCCGCGCTGCTTCTTGCCACCGGCGGCTGGGCGTTGGCCGCCCTGGGGCGGGAAGTGCCGCCGCCGGCCTATCAACTGGCGGCGCATCGTGCAGACGTGCCGGCGGCGGTGCTGTACGCGGTGGCCTTGCAGGAGAGCGGCGCCATGCTGCGCGGGCGCCTGATCCCCTGGCCGTGGACGCTCAACGTCGCCGGCACGCCACAGCGCTACGCCACCCGCGCCGAGGCCTGCGCGGGGTTGCGCCGGGCACTCGCCCGCACGCCGGCCAATCGCATCGACGCCGGCCTCGGCCAGGTCAATCTCGGCTACCACACGCATCGCTACACGCAGCCCTGCGAGCTGCTGGACCCGTACCGCAACCTCGCCGTCGCTGCGGAAATCCTGCGCGAACAGCACACGCCGGGCGAGGACTGGCTGCTTGCCATCGGCCGCTATCACCGGCCCGCCGGCGGAGCACCCGCGGCGCGCTACCGGCGCAGTGTGCATCGGCACCTGACCCGCGTGCTCGACGCCGGCGTTCCCGTTCCAACCCTCCAGGCCACCACGCCATGAACCACATCGTCCTCATCGCCGCCACCGGGCTGCTGTCCACGACCACCGCCTTCGCCCAGACCGCCTCCGCGCCGCTGATCGTCGTCGAAGACCGCGGCGGCGACTCCGCGCTGCCGTACTACCGGCCGCTGAATCCCCAGCCGGATCAGGCCACACCGCCGCCCCCGATGCCAGCCCCTCGCGCGGGCAACGCGGCTGACGCCGAAGCCGCCATGCTGCCGGTGCGCTCGACGCAACTGTCGCCGGGCGAGGCGCAGCGCCGCGTCATCCGGGCGCCGGGCCTGACAGCGCTGTTCCTGATCGGCGACGACGAGCGTTCGCGTGCCTGGCTGCGGCAGCGGCAGGCGGCGCTGCGCGAGCTGCAGGCCGTGGGCCTGGTGGTCAATGTGGAGTCGATGGCCGCGCTGACGGCGCTGCGCAGGCTGGCTCCCGGCCTGACCCTCTCGCCGGCCTCCGGCGACGACCTGGCCCAGCGCCTGGGCCTGCGCCACTACCCGGTGCTCATCACGTCCACCGGCGTCGAGCAGTAGGTGCGCAAATGGCCCAACCGCATGCGGTCGAGGTTCTGCTGCGGCCAGCGGTGGAGCTATACACCGTGGCGGTCTGCACCGGCGCCGCGATTCTGTGCCTGGCGGCACCGTGGTCGCTCGCGCTGAACCCGCTGCTCGGCCTGGGCTCGGCGCTGGCTTTCCTGACCTTCGGCGCGATTCGCCTGCGCGATGCCTGGGCGATCCTGCGCTATCGCCGCAACATCCGCCGCCTGCCGCGCTACGTGATGACCAGCCGCGACGTGCCGGTGAGTCAGCAACGGCTGTTCGTCGGCCGGGGCTTTCGCTGGGAGCAGCGGCACACGCACCGGCTGATGCAGACCTACCGGCCGGAGTTCCGCCGCTATGTCGAGCCGACGGCGATCTACCGGGCCGCCCGGCGGCTGGAGGAGCGGCTTGAGTTCGCGCCGTTTCCCGTCTCGAAGCTGGCGCGCGCGCTGGCCTGGGACAGCCCGCTCAACCCGGCGCGGCCGCTGCCGCCGGTCGGCGGAATGCCGCGCCTGCATGGCATCGAACCGGCCGAGGTCGACGTCACCCTGCCGCTGGGCGAGCGCGTCGGCCACACCCTGGTGCTGGGCACCACGCGCGTGGGCAAGACGCGGCTGGCCGAGTTGTTCATCACGCAAGACATCCGCCGCAAGGTCCGCGGCGAGCACGAGGTGGTGATCGTCTTCGACCCCAAGGGCGATGCGGACCTGTTGAAGCGCATGTACGTCGAGGCCAAGCGCGCCGGGCGCGAAGGCGAGTTTTACGTCTTCCATCTGGGCTGGCCGGACATCTCGGCGCGCTACAACGCCGTGGGCCGGTTCGGGCGGATCTCCGAGGTGGCCACGCGCATCGCCGGACAGCTCTCGGGCGAAGGCAACAGCGCCGCGTTCCGCGAATTCGCCTGGCGCTTCGTCAACATCATCGCGCGCGCCCTGGTCGAGCTGGGGCAGCGGCCGGACTACCTGCTGATCCAGCGCCACGTCATCAACATCGACGCGCTGTTCATCGAGTACGCCCAGCACTACTTCGCCAAGAACGAGCCGAAGGCCTGGGAGGTCATCGTCCAGCTCGAAGCGAAGCTGAACGACAAGAACATCCCGCGCAACATGATCGGGCGCGAAAAGCGCGTGGTGGCCCTCGAACAGTACCTGTCCCAAGTGCGCATCTATGACCCGGTGCTCGACGGCCTGCGCAGCGCCGTGCGCTACGACCGGACGTACTTCGACAAGATCGTCGCTTCGCTGCTGCCGCTGCTGGAGAAGCTCACCACCGGCAAGATCGCGCAACTGCTTGCGCCGAACTATTCGGACCTGTCCGACCCGCGGCCGATCTTCGACTGGATGCAGGTCATCCGCAAACGCGCGGTGGTCTACGTGGGGCTGGATGCGCTGTCCGACGCCGAAGTCGCAGCGGCGGTGGGCAACTCGATGTTCAGCGATCTGGTCTCGGTCGCCGGCCACATCTACAAGTTCGGCGTCGATGACGGGCTACCCGGCGCAGCGGTGGGTGCCAAGATTCCGATCAACGTCCACGCCGACGAATTCAATGAACTCATGGGTGACGAGTTCATCCCGATGGTCAACAAGGGCGGCGGTGCCGGCGTGCAGGTGACGGCCTACACGCAGACCTTGAGCGACATCGAGGCGCGCATCGGCAACCGTGCCAAGGCCGGCCAGGTCGTCGGCAACTTCAACAACCTGTTCATGCTGCGCGTGCGCGAAACCGCCACCGCCGAACTGCTGACGCGACAACTGCCCAAGGTCGAGGTGTACGCCACGGCACTGATGAGCGGCGCCACCGACAGCTCCGACCCGCACGGCAATACCGCGTTCACGTCCAACACGCAGGACCGCATCAGCACGACCAGCGCGCCATTGATCGAGCCCGCGCATGTCGTGGCGCTGCCCAAGGGGCAATGCTTCGCGCTGATCGAGGGCGGCAACCTCTGGAAAGTCCGCATGCCGCTGCCGGCACCCGATCCCGACGAAGCCATGCCAAAGGATCTGCAGGAGCTGGCCGGCTACATGCGTCAGCACTACGTCGAGGCAGGAGACTGGTGGGAGAACCAAGGCATCCCCGGCCTGCAGGACAAGGCGCTGCCCGACGACCTGCTGGACGACTTCAAGCAAATGGCCGCGGCTGAAGAGGCCGAAGCATGAGCGATCCGGCCGTCGCGGCCCAGCGCCAGCAGCAACGACAGCAGGGGCTGATCGCCGGCCTGGTCACGCTGCCGTTCCGCTTCTTCGGCGTGCTGTGCGGCGCGCTGCTGCTGTGCATCCTGATCGAATGCGTCGGCATGCACTTCTTCTGGCCCGATCAGGGCTGGCGCCACGCGCAGGGCATGCTGCACTACGAGCTGGATCAGCTCTCCACGCATTTCACGCGCAGCGCACTGGTGCAGGAGCCGGGGCGCACTGCGCACCGGCTGGTCGAGCAGGGCTACGACTGGCTGTTCGTGAAGAGCGGTCTGCTGGACCGGATACGCGACGCCTCGGCGCAGGCCAGCGCCGGCAGCCATCGCCCAACCAAGGATTTCCGCTACTACATCGGCCTGGTCTACGTGCATCTGGAGAGCTACCTGATCGCCTCGGCCTACACGACGCTGGTCTTCCTCGTGCGGCTGCTGGTGCTGTGCCTGACCCTGCCGCTGTTCCTGATGGCCGCCTTCGTCGGGCTGGTGGACGGCCTGGTGCGCCGGGACATCCGCCGCTTCGGCGCGGGACGCGAGTCGGGGTTCATCTATCACCGCGCCAGGGCCAGCCTGATCCCGCTGGCCGTGCTGCCGTGGGTGACTTACCTAGCACTGCCGGTTAGCGTGAACCCGCTGCTGATCCTGCTGCCCAGCGCGGCACTGCTCGGCGTGGCGGTGTGCATTGCGGCGGCGACGTTCAAGAAATATCTGTAGATCACTCCGGCTGCCAGGCGCAATCTGCCCAGTGCGCTTCGTAGCGTTTCACAAGATCAATAAAGGCAATGGTCATCGGCGCTGATATCTCCAACGGTTAACGACATCTTCGATCTGTGCATCAGGGGTTGCATCATTTTGCCACCCCTTATCGAAGTCGATGTCATTTGATTTCGGTAACTGCTCAGGCTTCAAATCCCGTATAAGAATGCGCGAAGGCAGCATTGCAGCCTGGCCAACAAAGATCGCTTCCTGCCTCCGCAGGCCAGATAGCATCTTCGTCAGACCGGACATCGAATCTGGCAGTATGGATCGAACGTGCTCCCTGTCGGTGTCATTAGTGATTCTCAGAACAATCCAGCTATTACATTGTGAAAGAACAGTTGCCTCTACTTCGCTCGGGCGCTGGGATACCAACAAGAGCCCAACACCATACTTTCGTCCTTCCTTGGCGATGCGCCTGATCGCCTCTTGAGCGGCCTCATATTGCGCTTCGCCCCGATTCGGAACATAGCGATGAGCTTCCTCGCAAACCAATAGGACCGGATCAGATTCCCGTTCTGGCTGCGTCTGCCATATCTTCAAATTGAATAGGGTTCGAGCAATAACCGCACTTGATACACCGGCTACTTCGTTGGGGACGCCGGACAGATCGATAATGCGTGGCTGAGGTCCGTCACCAGTGAGTTGCTTAATGACTTCAGGGAATGGATCGTTACCATCACCATTCCATTCCGTCATCATGAATCTAAGTCGGGCATCGGTCATCAATACTTCGAGTTTTTGAAGTATCGAGTTATGAGAATCCTGTTTGCTGGCCTGTGGAGGTTTGTCCGCTTCTATTTTTGTTTTAAGTGCCGACAGCTTATATGGAACGGGAGAGTCGACAGTAATGAGATTGGCGTCAAGACCGAGCTGCTGTGCTCCCTCTTCACGGGCGGACATGAGGGCGCTCTTGACGATATTGGCCTGTGATGTCGCGACAAATTCAGTCTTTCCAATCAACAGGGCAACTGTCTCCTGGAAGTTCAACAGCCAGTATGGAAGGGTTAACGTTCCGTCATCAGAAGAAAGTTTGGTGTGATCGGCAAATGCGCTGCCGTATTCCCCATGGGGGTCGAGGATAATTATCCTTGGCTTCCATTTGTCATATGAATTTGTGTCGCCCCTCTCAAGAATACTATGAATGATGGCGGCAACCGTACCCGATTTTCCAGCGCCAGTGGACCCGAGAACTGCTGTATGTTTACCGAGTAGTTCGTTCAAATCCGCAAGGCAGGGGGTTCCGCCGGAACCGACATGCTGCCCGAGCTGAACAACGGCACCCTTAGCTCTCCCGTAAATAAACCGCAATTCAGCTTTTGGAGTCAGATAAACCGTTTGCTGCGGGAGTGGGTAGGTTGAAACCCCACGTTCAAAACGAAGTTCCCATTCACCGGATGCCCCATGAACCCATTCGCCTTCGCCGAACAGGTCTGCTTCGACAATTCTTTCATCCGAAGATGATGCTGGCACCAATCCTCGCTCCGCCTGAAATTCCGATTTCATCCTCAGTCGGCCGACCAACGCGTAAACGAGGCGACGCCCGAAATGAATTCTGATAATGGAACCAAATTGTCCGATGGGATAGGTTTCTCCCGCATACACACGCGAGAGTTCCGAGAGAGTTGGATTCAACTCGGCTACAAGGCGAGATCCATCAACCTCAATTATCTGTCCGATTGCCAGATTCTCAATTGGCTCGTTGGGGTTGCGAGTCGACATGTTCATCTTTCACCTCCAAGCAGGCGGGTCAGATTTTCAAACTTCCACCAAAGTAGGTCGGCGTCGGATGACGTTCTATTGCTACCATGAAAGAAGCCGCGATTTGCGAAAACTAGGACCTGTTCGGAGATAGCGGGATCATCATGCCACCTCTTCAGTTGGCCTTGTGGATCATTATCAGAGGTAAATACCACGACGGTAAGACGGCCATCCGATTCGCGCAAAGCACGGTCAATTTCTAGATTGATGTGTGAATCTCCAAAGCGATACCCGCACGTAACGAGAATTCTCTGTGACCCCGGAGTGGCCCTTAATGCGCTTCTCCCATGTTGGGCCAATTGTGCGTATGGGTCTCTTTGAGTCTCGCGGTACTTGGTTGACGCGGGCCAAATTAGGATTCTTTTATCGCCTTCAGATTGCACATTGACATTGCCGGCGACACGGCGAGGAAGAGGATCGCCATCGAACTCACACCAGTTAATGGAACCGTGCAATTTGAAGATCCGCGACGAGAGCCCATCGCGCTCAAAAACTGTGGGGTTCCACCATCCGGTTACTCCACCGTCCAGACCGTCTGAGAAAGAAATTCTCTCCAGCGCAAGCGCATCTTCAAGCAGCGTGTCGTAGTTGAGGCAGAGATAATCCACGCAACCAAGACCGTCTGTTTTGCCCGGTCGAATTGGGCGGTGAACCGCTTTCACGAATTCCCGATGAACCGATACATCAATTTTCTTATCGCCACACTCAATGATGTCGGCAATAGTTCGCTTGATTTTTTCAGCAGATTCTCTCAGTTGCTGTCCAGAATACTGTTTGTCTTTGATAGATACCTGGTTATCGGTCGCGCCTCGCTCAGTCCTTCTCTCAGCAATAGCCAGCAGGTCAATAATCTCACTAAGGTAGTCCTCAATGTTGGGGCCGCTCGCGCCAATGAATCTGTCCTGAATTCCATTGAGAATATCTGTGGTGTCAGCATCCAGCACACCGCTATCCAGTACCTTGGCAGTAAGTTCTTCCATCAACGGTAGGCCCGCGCATTTGCTGCAACCCGCGCCGATCAGAAACACTCTCCCATGCTGGGCCATAAGCGCATCCAAGGCATCCAGCGCGTCACCAAATGGAGCAGCCCAAACCGGTTCGAGATTGTCAGATGCGCTCATTTAAAACCCTCCTCAGTTTGGTTCCGAAGTCCAAGGCATTCACGCCCCACCCCTGATCTGTGCCTTCGCAGCCTCCACCAGCACGTCGTCCACCGAACGCGCCACGACGTACCTTGCCGGATTCTCGCCGACCGCCAGCGCATGAAAATGCGCCTCCCCGCAGGCGATCTTTGCGCGCTCCTTGTTGCGCAGGTCGTCGGTGAACAGGCTGCCCTTGGTCTCCACCACGAAGTACAGTCGCTGCGCTCCACCTTCCTCCACCAGTACGGCCCAGTCCGGGTTATAGGTTCCCAGCGGCGTGGGCACCTTGAACCAGCCTGGCAGCTTGGCGTAGAGCTTAATGGCGTCGTTCTTCTCCAGCGCGTCGGCGAAGTCGCGCTCGGTGGTGGAGTCGTAGACCACGTGCTCGTAGATGGACTTGCCCGTGTCCATCAGCATGTTCTTCAGGTAGCCGGTCAGCTCTTCCTGCTCGAACAGTTCCTGTGCATAGACGTGCTGATCGCCAAGCTTCTGGTACTTGATGCCGTCGACCAAGGCCAGGCGCTTGCAGCGGTTGATGGTCTCGGCGGTCAGCTCGATGAACTGCTGCGGGTTGCGCTTGAAGTCGTCCAGCCGCCCGCTGCCGCTCAGGATGGTGGCGATGCTCCGGCGGGTGAGTTGGGTGCGATCCTGGAGGTCGGTGAGCAGGTCCGGCAGCTCGATGTCCGTCTCGTCCAGGACGACAGTTGCCGCGCCCGCTTTCTCCGTGGCCTCCACCCCTGCCTTGCCGATGGCGATGTCGGCCTTGCGCCATTGCAGCCGGGCCTTGGGGATGGCCGGGGCTTGTCGAAGCGAATCGATGCAGTTCTGGATCAGCTTGTCATTATCGAACTGCACCCGATAGGTCGTCTTGTGCTTGATGCGATCCCACAGCTCCTTGAACTCGGGGCTGAGATAGACGCCCTTGCGCACGGCAACCTGCTTGCGCTCGTCGGCGTTCTTGATTTCCAGACGGCCCGACACCTTGCGCAGCACCTCGGCGATTTGACTGCGCTGCGCGTCGAACTCCGCAGGTAGCGCCAGGGTTCCATCCTTTAACGCCGTCTTCAACGAATCCTGGACCTTGCCCTTGGCATCGATGTGGCCGGCAGCTTTCAGGTGCTCCCACAGCGCTTTCGATTGATCGACGCCCAGAGGCACGGTTTGGCCGTCGGCCCCGGTAACGGTGATGGCGGCGAACTGGTGCTGCTCGACGATGCCAAAGCGGATGCCGGTGTCGGCCTCGATTTCCTTCTGCAGGTTCTCGGCGAATTGCTCGTAGTTCTCGGTGGCAATCACGGTGAGGGTATTGACCTCGAATCCGCGCACGCGCTCGCCGTTCTGGTTCACGGCGAGGCGTAACCCCCGGCCGATGGTCTGGCGGCGCTCGCGCTCGGTCTGTATGTCGCGCAGCGTGCAAATCTGGAACACGTTGGGGTTGTCCCAGCCTTCCTTGAGCGCTGAGTGGGAGAAGATGAATTTCAGCGGCGTATCGAAGGACAGCAGCTTCTCTTTCTCCTTCATGATCAGGTTGTAGGCACGCTCGGCGTTCTCGCGGTTGCCCGCGGTGTTTTCACTGGTGTCCGTCCAGCCGCCTTTCTTGTCGATGGAGAAGTAGCCGTTGTGGACTTCCTCGGCGGCACTCGCCAGGTCGATTTCGCCGAACAAACTCTGATAAGCGGGCAGCTTGGCCGCGCGGCGATATTCCTCTTCGAAGATGCGCGCGTAGTCGCCCTTGACCGGGTTGCCGTCGGCGTCGTACTGGCGGTACTTGTCCACCGCATCGATGAAGAACAGCGATAGCACCTTGATGCCCAGCGGGCGCAGGCGCTTTTCCTTGTCGAGGTGCTCCTTGATGGTGCGGCGGATCATCTCGCGCTGCACGGCCAGGGCATCGACATCACCATGCGCTTGCCCCACCCTGAGAAAGGTTTCGCCGCCGGGGTAGCGCAGCTCCAGGAACTCTTCACCCTTGGCGGTATTGATCTCACCGACGCGAAAATCGGCGTAGATGGCGCGCTCGGCGGCCTGCTCCAGGTCGTCACCGTCGGAGACCGTCACCTCTTGCCGTCTCACGCCGTTGGCAGTTGCCACATCGAGCTCCACACGGGCAGAGATCGTTCCGCGGCGGTTGGCGACCGACACCAGCCGAACGAACGGCTTGTTGTGGGCATCTTCCACCGTGGCCGATGCCACCTCGATTTGCTTGACCAGCTTGCGCTCGTAGGCATCCACGGCGTCGAGGCGGAACACCATGTGGTGCTTGTCCACGTGGGTCGCGGAATAGCGCAGCGTGCATAGCGGATTCATCGCGTCGAGCGCAGTTTTGCCCGCGCCGGTCAGGCCGCCGTCCACGCTTTGCGGCTCGTCGACGATCACGACGGGCCGCGTGGCCTTGATCAGATCGATGGGCTTCTCGCCGCCGGTCTTCTCGCTGTCCTTGTAGAGGTTGTTAACGTCCTTCTTGTTGATGGCACCGACCGTGACCACCATGACCTGGATGTTCGAGCTGGTGGCGAAATTGCGCACCTGCCCAAGCTTGTTGGAGTCATACAGGAAGTAGTCGAAGGGCACGCCGGCATAGAGTCCCTTGAAGTGCTCCTCCGTGATCTGCAGGGTCTTGTAGACGCCCTCCTTGATCGCCACCGACGGCACCACGATGACGAACTTGCTGAATCCGTAGCGCTTGTTCAGCTCGAAGATGCTGCGCAGGTAGACGTAGGTCTTGCCAGTACCGGTTTCCATCTCGACGGTGAAATCGCCCGAGACCAATGCGCCGGAAGGCGGCAACCCCCCACGCAACTGGATGTCGGCCAGATTCTGGTGCAGCTCGTCGTCCAGCAACGTGAGGCGGTTGCCGACGCCCAGGTCCGATTCGGCCACGCCGAGGGTCAGTTGCTCGGGCTTGGTGCCCGGAAACATGTCGTCAGCAGCTGGCGGCGGCGCCTTCATGGTCACCGTGAACTCGGTACGGCACACCTCCTGGCCGCGGAACAGATCGCAGACCGCCTCGATGGCCTGAAGCTGGTAGTCGAGGTTGGGCTCGAAATGCAGTTTCATCACCACGCCCTCACAGACTGCGCACGTTCTGGATGCCGTGTTGCTCCAGGATCGCGGCCATATTGGTCTTGGTCACATCGTCCGCGAAGGCGCTATCGCGAAACACGCAGGTGGTGTCCCCCGCGGGCTGAAGCTCCTCGTGGCAGGCCACGATACCTTGCGCCAGCGGCTCCACGTCGTCGCGGGTGATGTGCTCGGCGAGGCAGGCCATCAGCACGCCGCCGCCCACCGAATGCATGTCTTTGCCATGGATCGAGCGCTTATCCATTGGTACGCACAAGTCGAGTCCCAGCTTGAGCAGCAGCTCGTAGAGGATGTCCGATTCGCTGCGGCCATCGACGAGATGATCCTGGTGGCCGAACAGGGTCTGCTCCAGATCCGCGGGGTTCGGGTTCCAGGCGCGGATGTTGGAGGTATCGAGTCTGAAGACGCGGAAGCCGGTATCGCCGGCGAACATCGGGTTGTCCGCCTTCACCTTTGCAGCGGCACGACGAAGGCGTTCTTTGGTCAGCTCGGCGATGCTACGAGGCTTGCCTAGTTGATCACAGTAGCTTGCTGCAACCCCTTGGTCTCTGTTGCCCACATCAAGAGGCTCGGGGAGCTGCACCAAAATGTACCGTCGCTTACCTTCATCGATCACATTTTGCGACATCACAGCGTGGCCGGTTGTGCCAGATCCAGCAAAGAAGTCCACAACCAAGTCGCCTTCTCCTGTTGTCTGCTCGACGATTCTTCGAAGCAGCTCGCATGGCTTCGGAAAGGAGAACACCTCTGCCCCGAACAAGTCTCGAATCTCCTGCGTTCCATCCGCCGTGTATACGCCATCAATGATGGTGCGGAACGCAATGAACTCCGACTGCATCTCACTCCGAAATTTCTTCTCTCTGGGCCGACCATCGTCCTTGCTCGGAAAGAGAATCCGTCCTTCAGAGATGAGAAGTGCCATTCGCTCGCGGGAGTACCGCCAACCAGTCGCCGGATTGGGCGGAAACTGTCGCCCGGTGACGGGATCAATCAAATCGTAATGCAGGTTGGGGCGCTGATCGCGCGTTGCGAGCCCAAGGATGCTACGACTCATCCAAGGTCCACGAGGGTCGTCGTCAGGATTTGAGAATTTCGATTCGTCTCTTTCAATTCCGCGAAGCGAAAACGCAGACTCTCTCGCATAGGCGAGGATGTACTCGTGGTCAGTGGATACGTTTGTATTTGCTCTCGCGTCAGTGAACTGACGTGCCCTCCAGACGAACTGTGCGACGAAGTTTTCTTCGCCAAAGATATCGTTAAGAAGACAGCGGAGATTCTCGACTTCACCGTCGTCGCATGAAACGAAAAGCGCCCCGTCCTCGCGGAGCAGGTTTCTCGCCAGCTTTAACCTCGGATACATCATGTTCAGCCAATCGGTATGAAACCGCCCGCTGGCCTCGGTGTTGCTGCTGAGCTTTCGCCCGCCTTCGACCTGCCCAGTCAGCTCCAGATAGTTCTTGATGTTGTCCTGAAAGTTGTCCGGGTACACGAAATCCTTGCCGGTGTTGTAAGGCGGGTCGATATAGATCAGCTTGACCTTTCCGGCGTAGCTCTTCTGCAGGAGCTTGAGTACCTCCAGGTTGTCGCCCTCGATCATCAGGTTCTGGGTGGTGTCCCAGTCCACACTCTCGTCGGGGCAAGGCCGCAGGGTGCCGGTCGAGGGCGTCAGCGCCAGTTGCCGCGCGCGCCGCTTGCCATGCCAGTTCAGGCCGTATTTCTCGTCGGCGTCCGTGAGCACCTGGTGGCCGACCAGGGCCTTGAGCACGTCCACATTCACCGAAACGCCGTTCGGCCCCTCGGTGATGAGTTCCGGGAACAGGGCTTTGATCTGTTCAATGTTGCCGGACACTAGATCCGCGGACTGAGCCAGTGGACTCGCGGCGTCGATGATCTGCATTTTCTTCTCCGTCATTCGTTCGATCTTCAAAGCTGTTCGCGTGCTGCAGCCAGTTGGGCCAGCACGCGCTTGAGCGCGAGGTTCAACTCGACCTGTCGCGCCAGTTGTTTTTCCTTGCCGGCCTGGGCGCGCAAGCGAGCCGCCTCGGCCTCCAGCCGCACGCATTCCTGCAGGGCATGGCGGCGAGCTGCGGCCTGTTTCGGGCTGTCGGCGGCCTTGAACGCTCCGGTCATTTTCGCCGCCAGCAGGGCCTGCACGCCGTCCATCCACCCCTGGTAAAGCGCGAGGAGGCTAGACCGAGGCTGGCGGGCCAAGGCGACGGTCTGCATGAATGCATCCATCGCATCGGCGCCGGGCGCGTCCTCGGGAAGCGAGGCGGCCACGAGGCCGCCGTCCAGCACCACCTTGCCCGCCTCGTTCTGCGCCCAGCGCTTATGTGCCAAAGAGAGCGTCATGCTCTGCCCGGAGCACAGCAGCAACAGGACCGGATAGGGGACCGCACGGTGCACCAGTTCGGCGAGGCGGGCAGCGTTCGCTGGCTTGGCTTTGTCTTGCCCGGGCTGGCTGCGCAGCGTCACGGCAAGCACCGCGATCTCCAGGTACTCGCGCTGGTCGTCGCGATAGTCGGGCACGCCGATGGTGTTCGGCTTGAGCGCCGCGACCCACTGTATCTCCTCGACGGTATCGGCGATCAGTCGCTTGTCGGCAGCCGTGGGGGCTCCGTTCTCCAGCAGCAGCTTCTTCGGCACGCGCTGATCGACTCGGCAGCCGTCGGGCAGACCAAGCGAGGCGATGAATCCTGGTACGTCCAGCAGCATGGTTCGCGTCACACCCTCGCACGAGCACGCGCCTGGACGCGGGCTTCAAGCACGGCGCGGACATGGGCGTAGAGCTGGGCATTCGCCTGCTCGCGGTCGGCGAGCACCGCGGCGAGCGCATAGGGTTCTTCGCCATCGCGGCCGTTCGACCATGGGCTGTCCTGGCGAGTCACCACCACGAAGATCTTGTTGTCGTTCGCAAGCGCCTGTTTGAAGCTCCAGCGAGAAACCTGCAACGTGCCATTCTTGCGTGCGTCGTTGGACAGCCAGCGACCGTTGCTGCGCTCTCCCATGCCTTGCTCACGGTTCCGACGGAAAGCCTGTGTCACCTCGTCCAGGCCACTCGCTGTTACCACGGAGAACCACAGTTTGCTCATGCGGTAGTCCAGCCGCGTGGTACGGACGGCTGGACTGTGCGCCAGGGCAACCGTTATCTCCCGCGTACGGCGGCCGCCCGCCCAGAAGCTGTCAGGCAGCGGCAGCTCGAAAAAATGGTGCTGGTCGTTGCCGATGCGCTCTTCGGTCAGCAAGGTGACGGTGTGGTCCAGCGAACGAAAGAGGGCGGCATCCTCTACACACCCATAGCCGATCAGACGCAGCAGCTTGTCGCGCCCTTCACCGTTGCCGTTGGGGTTGAGCAAGGTCTCGCAGGCTTGTGGCCAGCTGGCATGCGCGCCGATCAACGCACGCAACAGGTTCGGGGTGGCATTCGGCAGTTCGGCCAGGATCCTCGCCGCCTTATGCGCGACGACCGGGGCAGCATAGCTCGTCCCAATGTCCTCGCTGAACCCTGGTCCGCCGGCAAAGCCGCCGTTGAGTGAGACCACGCCCAACCCTGCATGCCGCGGACGTGCTACCGCCCGCATCAGCGCGACGTTGCCGGCATGCTCGACGACATCGGGTTTGATCGCGCCATTGATCGATAAGCCGCATCGCGTGAGCGGAAACGGCTGGTCAGTTCGCGCCAATGGTTGATCCTCAAGGGCGTTCGGATGCCGCTGCGCGTCCCTCGTCGCTTCGTTCTGTGCAATACCGCCTACCGTGAGCGCGTTCAGGGCAGTGGCCGGATCGAGCAAGCGCGCGAAGTCGGCAAGCAGATAGTCGGGATAGCGTTCTCGCGCGTCGGCTGGCAGCTCGGAAAGGTGCAGGTTGCCGGTGGGCACTACGAACAGGACACCGATCTCCCGCGTCAGGCGATCCAGGGTGTAGGCCAAGCCGCGAACGTGGCGCCCGTCATAGACCTTGTTGAGATCGCCATAGCTCAGATTGAAGACACGACACCCGTACTGGCCGTGCAACTCGCGCACAGCCTCCTCCACCGCCTTCTCGACGAACTCGGTCTGGTCGTTGCCGTCGTCATTGAAGACCTTCCCGGAGAACAGCCGGAGCTGCGGGACGAAGCGCCCGTCGCGGATCGCAGCCCCCACGTCCCCATACAGCGCCAAGCCGGCGACAAAAGTTCCGTGCCAGGGCTCATCGTCATGCGGGGTCCGATGGGGAGAAAGGTAGCCTTGTGCATCGCCCACTGCCGGCCCCAGCAAGGGGTGTCCCGGCGTCAGTCCCGAATCGAGAACGGCGACGGACGGAGCGCCGCCATCTGGAGGCAAGACAGCGGGAAACTGGTTGACGTCAGTGAGCAGCAACTGGACGGCAATGCCGAGTCGCGGAGGAAGGTCGACCGTGCGCACGTCGCGATGCCGCAGGACCCGATCCGCCTGCTCTCGCGTACAGCGCATCCGCACCATCAGGAGGGAAGGCTGCGTGAGGCTATCCAGCCGCTCTATGCCGTATTCCTGCAGCCAGCGGGAAAACGCCTCCATGAGCGCCTGGCGTCTGTCTTGCCGCTCCTGGGGCCACAGTTCGACGTCGAGCGTGAAGGACTCCTCGGCGGGAAACCCCTGCTCGCGTAGCGCCGCGCCGGTACGGTCCTGGGACGTCCAATGGTCGAAGTCCTCGATGACAAACAGGAGTTCCTTGCGCGTCACCACGCCGTCGCGGGCGAGTGTGCTGAGACGGCTCTCGAACTCTGCGAGACCCTCTTCCGTCGCGAAGGCCAGCACGATGGACTCGTCTTCTTGGCTGACGATCTCAACACCGGGAATCGTGTCGAATGCAGGAACGCTTTTGTCACCGGCATGCAGCTGAATCTTGAGAAGCTTTCGATCGTCGAATCCACCCAGATCTTCTTCGCCGATCCGTTCCCGCGCCACGACGAGCTTCTGTGCCAGCATCGCGCCGTGGGCGCGGGGGTCAGCCGGCCTGAATCGAGGCCTCTTGTCCTGACGTCTATGGCGATCCGTCAGCGGCGCTTCTCTCCCCAGGCGCAGATGCTCATAGCCCACTGTCACTTCCCTCCATGCTTAGCTCTTATGGCGATATTCGCGAGCCAGCGCAGTATCGACATGGGCCTTCTCAAGGAATTCTCGCCCCGAAAGGATCATCTCCTTCACGGCCCGGCGCAGTACGCGCTCGATGTCGGCATGGGACATTCCTTTGAACTGCGAGGCAACTTGGCCGTCGTCCGCCTCGAAATTTCGGCGAATGCCGGATAGCTTCAATGACAGCAGGCGTTTGATCTGCTCCAGACTGGGCAGCTCGAAACGCAGAACCTCGTCGAAACGCCGCCACACCGCCTTGTCCAGCAGGGACTCGTAGTTGGTCGTGGCGATGAGGATGCTCTCCCCACGGTAGCCGTCCATCATCTGCAGGACTGCGTTCACGGAGCGCTTCAGCTCGCCGTGATCGGCGCTGTCGCCACGATCTTTGGTCAGCGCATCGAATTCGTCGAAGAGCGCCACCACCGGCTGACTCGCCACGTAGTCGAACACTTTGCGCAGATTGGCCGCCGTTTCACCCAGGAAGGACGAAATAAGCGAATCGAGCCGAACCAGAACCAGTGGCATCGACAAGCTGTGCGCGATGACCTCCGCAGCCAGCGTCTTGCCGCAACCCGGCGGCCCACAAAACAAGAGCTTCTGCGCGGGGTGCATCCCAAAGGATCGCAACACATCGGCACGGTTGTGTTCCATCAGAATCTCATCCAGCGCCGACTTCGTGGCGTCCGAGAGGATGATGTCCTTTTCCTCTCGAATCACGGCACGCTCTTCGAGCAGCGCCAGACCATTGTCCTTGTTCGTGGGCAGATCGGTCACGGCATGCAGCCTGCGGGAGCCAGGACCGGGTTTGGCCTGATCGCCGTAAAGCAGGTGCTCGAGATCGTTGGCGAGCAGATGATGGTTCTTCTCGCGCTCTTCCTTGATGACCGCTTCGGAGGCGGAACGGAATCTGGCGAGATCCCCTTGTACGCCGGATTTGATCAATTGCCTGAGCAATTTTCCGCTAGCCATAAATGTCCCCTAGATTCTTCAACGCATTCTCTCGGTATGTTTCCTGTTCACTCTTGGGACAGCGCTACCATGAATGCCAACACTTCAAAGTCATTGCTTCCGGCGAACTCGCCTTTGATTGCATGCGTGCCGCCTGGCGAAAACAGACTGGCCACTGCGCGTTCCTCGTTCTTGCCGACAACCGACGCTACGCTTGCTGCGAGCAGCTTTTGCGCATGGCGCATGTCTTCGCCGTGCTTGGTGGCTTTGTCGAAGCGGGCGCAGGCGCCAGCGTCGGGCAGGTCGCGACCCAGCGCCAGGCGCTTGAGCCGGTCGAGAATGCGTTTGGCCTGCGTGTAGGGCAGCAACACGGCACCGTCGTCGCCGACATGGACGAGGTAATGGGGTGCCAAGGGGTAGTCCGATTCCTTGGCTTTGTGTGCCGCCGGGCCCTCGGCGCGCAGGCAGAAGATCACACCAGGCGGAATGTCGGCGTCGATGCTGGTGGTGACGGCGTAGGCCCCCAGCGGCTGCTTGTCCAGTTTGCCGGGATGCGCCTTGAGGTGCTGGGCCAGATCGATGCGGAAGTCGGTGAGCGTCAGGTCGGTAATTGATACGCCGGTGGACAGGTCTTCCAGGTCGATTACCGTGTCCTGCAGCTTGAGCAGCTGCTTGCGCCGGTACTCCAGATCGTTCATCGGGTTGCCGGACTGTTGCTCGATGAGGTTTTCCTCACCGGTGGCGGAGACGTCGAGCAGCACCATGCGGCCGCTGACGCGCTGTTCCAGATTGATGTATTCCTCCAGCTCCATGTTGGGCCAGAAGTTAACCAGCTGGATGCGTTCGTTGGGCGAGCCGATGCGGTCGATCCGGCCGAAGCGCTGGATGATGCGCACCGGGTTCCAGTGGATGTCGTAGTTGATCAGCCAGTCGCAGTCCTGCAGGTTCTGGCCTTCGGAAATGCAGTCGGTGGCGAAGAGCAGGTCCAGCTCGCCCTCGTCGGCCAAATCCGCCGGCCGCTCCTTGGAGCGCGGCGAGAACGCCGTAAGGATGGACGCCAGGTCCTTGCGCAGATGTGGCAGCGTGCTCTGATTTCGGCCCGAACCGGTAACGAGCGCCGACTCGATGCCGAGCGTGGCCTTCGCCCACGGCGCCAGTTGCGCGTAGAGGTATTCGGCGGTGTCCGCGAAGGCGGTGAAGACGATGAACTTGCGGTTGCCGGCATTGATCGGGTTGCGGCATTTGTCCTCGATCATGTTGCGCAAGGCGGCCAGCTTGGCGTCCCGGGCAGCATCGACCTGCTTGGCTGCGGCCAGCAGGGTGGCCAGACGGTTACGGTCTTCGATCAGGTCTTGTTTCCAACGGATGAGGTCGACGTCGCTGAGCAGTACCTTGACCTTGCGCCCGACCAGCAAGGTCTCGAAGGCGGGGTCATCGATGTCGACGTCGGCGATGTCGATTTCCTCGATGTCGGAAGCAGAAGCCTCAATGCGTGCGAGCGTGGTCTCCACGTCGCGAAGCTGGCGCTCGACGGTCAGGGTGAAGGAAGACACCGCGCTTTCCATGCGCTTGAGCACGTTGACTCGCAGGAGGTGGATCAGGCTCTCTTCGCGGTCCACCTGGCGGAAGAAGCTTTCACCCCCGCGGATCTGAGTGCTGTACTTCGCGTCATAGGCGGCCTGTTTGTGGGGCAGGACGTAGCGCAATGGCGCATAGCTGGCCAGATTGAGCCGCCGGATCTCTAGGTTGATGTCCCGGATGCTGCGGAACTCGCCGGCACGGTCCACGTCGGCCTTAATGTTGATCGGTGGCAGACGATCCGGGAAGCGGCCCGTCTCGCTGGTGCCGTAGTACTTCTCGATGTGCTTGCGCGAGCGGGCGATGGTGAGGTGATCCAGTAGGGTGAAGTAGTCGAAGCCCAGCATCTCGACCAGCCTCGCGGGTGTCTTCTCGGACTCGTCGAGGTTCAACCAGCGGTTGAACTGGGTCTGCGCCTTGCGGGTGGTCGCCTCGATGCTGGCGATGCCGTGTTCCAGCAAGGCGGTGTCGTCGCCCTCCGTGACGAAGGCGATCTGGTTGCGCAGGTCGGCCAGGCGGTTATTGACGGGCGTGGCCGACAGCATCAAGACCCGTGTCTTGACACCTTCCTTGATGATCCGTCGCATCAGACGGTCGTAGCGGGACTCCTTGCCCTTGTGCGTGGCCTTATTGCGGAAGTTGTGGGACTCATCGATCACCACCAGGTCGTAGTTGCCCCAGTTCACGTGCGACAGATCGATGTCGCCAGACGTGCCGCCGTCGCGCGAGAGATCGGTGTGGTTCAGGACATCGTAGTTGAAGCGGTCGGCCGCCAGGACGTTGCGCTTGTCGTTGGCCTTGTAGAGCGTCCAGTTGTCGCGCAAGCGCTTGGGTGCCAGTACCAGCACGCGATCGTTGCGCAGCTCGTGGTACTTGATGATCGCCAGGGCCTCGAAGGTTTTGCCGAGGCCCACGCTGTCGGCGATGATGCAGCCGCCGAAGCGGTTGAGCTTGTCGATGGCGCCGACCACACCATCACGCTGGAATTTGAAGAGCTTCTTCCACACCACCGTATTGCGGATACCCGTGGCGGACTTGACGATGCGCTCCTCGTCCATTTCATCGCCACTGTCGCGAAACAGGTGATGCAGGATGAGTGCATACAAGGAGAAGGGGTCGCGGTGCTCGCCAATCGTGCGGAGAGCTTCGAGTAAAACTTCACGCCCACTGTTGGCGTCCGCAGAGTGAGTCCGCAGAGCGGCCCATTGATGATCGAACCATCTGGCAAGTTGCGCGGCTTCATCGGCCGACTCGGAAGCCTGGATCAAGCTTAATGGGTTTCCCGGAGTCAAGCCGAGCCCATCGGTGCTGAAAGCAAAGGAACCGAGAACTACCTGCTCCGGCTGCTCTTGACCATTTCGTATGACTGCCGCCCCTTGCGGCACCGGGCCCGCAGCTCGGCGCAAGTCGACCTTGTCGCCGATCCATTTCGCACACTGGTTGGCTAGCCACCGGACCTGTAGGCGGTTGCGTGCGGCACGATCGCCTTCGACACCCAAGAACCCCAACTCCGCGTCGCCGGGAGGCAGAACGAGCTGGACGCGTTCCAGCGCCGTGAGCGCATCTCGCAACTCTGCAAACGCGAAGAGGGAGAACGACGGGGTCACGCAGCCGAGCTGGTTGCCATGCTTTAGATGGGGGCGCATTAGGTCGATGACGCGGTCTGCGCCCGTGTTGTGGATCAGTTTCATGACCGGCGCCCCCCTTTCAACAGATCATCCCCGCCTTCCTGCTGATCGCCCAACGACTGCTGCCTGATCCAGCCGTCGATGTCCGCACGGGAGAAGCGCCATATCCCGCCCACCTTAAAGGCCGGAATCTTCTTGGCCGCTGCCAAGCGATAGACCGTGCGCTTGCCCACCTTGAGGTAGGCAGCCACTTCATCGAGGGTCAATATCTGTCCGGGCTCGTCTTTCATTGCTTCCCCACCCGGCGAGGGTGGCACAGGCGGTAGTGACAATCCTGGCAAGTGTAGAGCAAACCAGTGCAATGCTGAACAGCTAAATGCGCAGTTCGCCGCATCCTCACCTGTGGCCACGTCGCGCCAAGCCGCCACCGCGGTGACGACCTCGGCCAGCACCGCCAGCGCATCGGCCTCGGTCGGAGAGAAGTAGGCGCACCGCGCCAGCAGGCTTTCCACATCAGTGACCGGCCCGTCTTGCTCTCACAGCCAGGTCTTGGACTCCCGGTCCTTGTCCGCAAACGCGCTACGCCAACCATCGAGGCAAATCCGGTGCACCGCCCGTTCCGATTCTTTGCGGCACACCCAAGCTTCACGCCGCAGCATCCCGCCATCCAGACGACTGTGGAACGGCGTGATGACACCCCTTGGCAACCCGACGACCCCCTGCCGCCGTGTGCCGGCCCTGGCCTTGGCGCTGACCATCGCGCTGGCCGGCGCATCGCCCGCATCGGCCGGCGATGCCACCGCTGAACACGAGCAACTGGCGGCCCTCGCCCGCCAGCTCAACCTGATCGACCGCCTCGCCGAGCACGCCGCCAATACCGCTCCGCAGGAGCGCGCCCGCTACCACTTCGACTACGTCCGACTGCGCGCAGACCTGAAGCGCGTTCGCGTCGGCCTGCAGGACTACCTCGTACCCCAGCGCGCCCAGCCGCGCGATCCCGTCCCGCTGGCCGGCGATTACGTCCGCCGCGACCGCGCCGACGATGAGGAGCCGTCGCCATGACGCCCTCTGCCGATCAGGTCGCCGCCTTCCAGGCCAACGGCGGCTTTGCGCCTTCGGCCGTCTCTGCCGTGGTGCTGGGCTTCGTGTTCGCCGTGTTGCTGCTGTGGGGCGTGTGGGCCATGCGCACCGCCTACGTCGGCTGGGCCGAGCACCGCATCACTGAACGTCAGTTCCTCGCCGTCGTCTTGCGCTTCGTGGCGATGTACCTGGTGCTGACCTTCTTCCTCCTCTCCTGACCGTCACGAAAGGCCATACGCCATGAACACGCCACCGACATCCCATCGCATTCCGTCCCGCATCGCCGCGCCGCTGCTGCCGCTGGCGCTCGCGGGCCTGCCGCTGTCGGCCTTCGCGCAGGGCCTGCCGACCATGGAGGACCCTTCGCGCGGCCAGGGCAGCGGCATCCTGCAGACCTTGCAGAACTACGGCTACGACATCGTGCTGCTGATCGCGCTGCTCGTGGTCGCCTCGATGTTCGTCGGTGTCTGCTATCACGCCTACACACGCTACTCGGAGATCCACACCGGCCGCGCCACCTGGGGCCAGTTCGGCCTGACGGTCGCCGTGGGCGCGATCCTCCTGGTGGTCGGCATCTGGCTGCTCACCAAGGCCACCGGCGTGCTGTGAGGGCGGCAAGCGATGGCCGACCCTTCGGAGACCCCGAGCGACACGCTGGTGACCTTCCTGCCGCACCGGCTGAACCGCCAGCCGGTGGTCGTGCGCGGGCTGACCGCCGACGAGTTGTGGATCTGCGCCGGCCTGTCGGCCGCAGCCGGGTTCGCGCTCGGCCTGCCGCTGGCCTGGCTCACGCACAGCATCGCCATGGTGCCCACGCTGATCGTCGCCGGCATCGCGTTGGGCGTCTTTGTCGGCGGCGGCTTCCTGCGCGCGCAGAAGCGCGGCCGGCCCGACACCTGGCTGTACCGGCAGCTCCAGTGGCGGCTGGCCCTGCGGCACCCGGCGCTGGCAGCGCTCCTGGGCGGGCAGCGCCTCATCACCCGCTCGGGCTACTGGACTACCCGGCGCAACGCCGATCGAGGTGCGCCATGAGCCGTTTCAAGAACGAGGTTGCGCACCTGCAGGCGCATGTGAAGACGCTGCGCCTGGGGGCCGGCGCGCTGTTCGTGGTGGCGCTGCTGCTCGGCTTCGGTTGGTGGAGTGCGCCGAAGAGTCTGACCATCCATGTGCCGCCGGACCTGCGCTCGGGCAGCACGCGCAAGTGGTGGGACGTGCCGCCCGAGAGCGTGTATGCCTTCTCGTTCTACATCTGGCAGCAGGTGCAGCGCTGGCCCACGAACGGCGAAGAAGACTATCCGCGCAACCTGCGCGCGCTGTCGGCCTACCTGACGCCGAGCTGCCGGGCCTTCCTGCAACAGGACTACGAGTACCGGCGCGCCAGTGGCGAGCTGCGTCAGCGCGTGCGCGGCATCTACGAGATTCCCGGTCGCGGCTACGGCGACGATCCGGCCGTGCGCGTCAAGGTGGTTTCCGATCGCGATTGGATCGTCACGCTCGATGTGAGCGCGGACGAATACTACGGCTCCGAGCAGGTCAAGCGCGCCCTGGTGCGCTACCCCATCAAGGTCGTCCGGCTGGACATCGACCCCGAGCACAACCCCTTCGGCCTGGCGCTGGACTGCTACGCCAGCGCACCCCAGCGCATCGAAACGCCGCCGACGCCGAGCCAGGCCGGCGCGCCCGCCAACGCCTCCGGCCACCTGCAGGGAGACTCTCCATGAAGCCCGTTGCCTTGTCGGCCCTGGCCGGCGTCCTGCTGATCCTCGGTTTCGTGCCGGCCAGCCAGGCCGTGGAAATCCTGCGCTGGGAGCGGCTGCCCCTGCCGGTGCCGCTGGTGGTCGGTCAGGAGCGCGTGGTCTTCATCGACCGCAATGTGCGCGTCGGCGTGCCGGCCAGCGTCGGCGACCACCTGCGCGTGCAGAGTGCCGGCGGCGCGATCTACCTGCGGGCGAGCGAGCCGATTCCGCCCACGCGGCTGCAACTGCAGGACGTGGAATCCGGGGCGCTGATCCTGCTCGACATCGCCGCCGAGCCGGCGAAGGACGGCCAGGCGCCACTGGAGCCGGTGCGCATCGTGGAAGCGGAAGCCCCCGCGAAGCGCTACGGCGGCGGCGCAGCAAGCGGCGCGGACGAGCAGGTCGATGCGCCCGCAGACAAATCCGTTCCCCAGCGCGAAACGCCGGTACCGGTCGTGCTGACGCGCTATGCCGCACAAAACCTGTACGCGCCGCTGCGCACCGTCGAGCCGGTCGCCGGCATCGGGCGCGTAAACCTGCGCCGCGGCCTCGCGCTGGACACCTTGCTGCCGACGCTGCCGGTACGCGCGCGGGCACTGGCCGCGTGGCGCCTGGAAGACCAGTGGGTGACGGCCGTGCGACTCACCAACGCCGCCGCGCGCTGGCTCGACCTCGACCCGCGCGCCCTGCAGGGGAACTTCGTGGCGGCGACCTTCCAGCATCCGAACCTGGGCCCGGCCGGCACCCCGTCCGACACCACGGTGCTCTACCTGGTCACGCGCGGCCACGGCCTGGCCGAGTCGCTGCTGCCGGCGCTGAGCCCGATCGATGCCACCGTGAACCTGCCGCCGGCCGCCGCGGCCGGCTCGACCGGGGGAGCGCGCGATGAAGAGTAATCCGCTGCTCAAGTGGCTGCTGATCCCGATGGCGCTGCTGCTGGTGTTCGTCGGCATCAAGCTGTTCTCCGGCGCCCCCGGCGGCCAGCCCGCCCCCAAGGGCGCGGCCGGTACGCTCACGCCCGAGGAGATGAAAGCCCTGGGCATCGCCGGCGACACGCCGCGCGATACCGTCGCCACGCTGGTGGCCCAGGTGAAGCAGTTGCGCACCGAGCTGCAGAGCGCGCTCGGCGACAACAAGCAGCACAAGGCCGAGAACGAGCGCCTGCGCGCGCGGGAAAGCGCGATCGACCAGCGCATCCAGAGCGCGCTGGAGGGCGAGCGCAACCGCCTGGAGCAGGAACGCACCCAGGTGGCCAGCGACAGGCAGCAGACCCAGGGGCTGCTGCAGGATCTGCAGCGGCAACTGGACGGCCTTGCCGGCAAGGGTGGCCCGTCCGACTTGCCCGTCGGGCTGGGGCTGGAAGAGGGTGACGGCAAGCGCTTCAACCGCGGCACCAATGGCACGCAGTGGGTCGAGCCCGACGATGCCAAGGTCGACGCCAAGAACGGCAGCAAGGAGCCGAGCTTTCCCCTGAGCTTCGGGCCGGCCCAGAAAAGCCTGTCGGCCGCAGTGGAATCCGTCGCCGACGTCGGCAGCCGCGCGGTGGGCGCATCCACGAAGGCCGTCTACACCGTGCCATCGAACTCGACGCTCATGGGGTCGGTTGCCATGACGGCGCTGATCGGGCGCGTGCCGATCGATGGAACCGTCAACGACCCGTACCCTTTCAAGGTGCTGATCGGCCCGGACAACCTCACGGCCAACGGCATCGACATCCCCGATGTGGCCGGCGCCGTGGTCAGCGGCACGGCCTCGGGCGACTGGACGCTCTCGTGCGTGCGCGGGCAAATCCGCTCGGTCACGTTCGTGTTCCAGGACGGCACCATCCGCACGGTGCCGGAGGACAGTGGCAAGGGCGGTACCAGCGGCGGCAACGCGGGTCACAACGGCGCCAGCATCCAGGGCGGCCTGGGCTGGATCAGTGACCCCTACGGCATTCCCTGCGTCAGCGGCGAGCGGCGCAGCAACGCCCAGCAGTACCTGGGCAGCCAGGCGCTCATCACCGCAGCGGGCGCCGGCGCGGCCTCGCTCATCAAGTCCGACAACGGCAGCGTGGCCGTGGTCGCCAACAGCAACGGCTCGCTGGGCACCGTCGGCATCAGCGGCAACGAAGCGATGGGCCGCATCCTCGCGGGCGGCGTGCGCGACATGGCCGATTGGGTCAACAAGCTCTACGGCCAGGCCTTCGCGGCGGTCTACGTGCAGCCTGGCGCCAAGGTGGCCGTGCATCTGGAGCAACCACTCGACATCGACTACGACGCCAAGGGGCGTCGGGTCCACCACCGCACCGGAGAAGCCCATGCCTCGGATCTGGATTGACGCGGCCGCCGTGCTGCTGGCGGCCACCCTGCTCGGCGGCTGCGCCACCAGCAAGGAGAAGCTGCTGCCACACGGCGACAGCACCATGCTCGACATCTGGCATCAGGAGACCGGCGGCAGCGCGGGCGGCGGCCAGGCCGCGCGGCAACTGCTCGATGCGCGCCAGGGCCTGCGCCGGTCGCTGGCCGATGCCGATGTGCAGGCGGCGCCCGGCGTGCAGGCGCGCTACACCCGCACCGCGCAGAACGAGATTCACCGCCAGTTCCACCGCCTGCCGAACCCCGACCTGGTGATGTACGTGTTCCCGCACCTGGCGGGCACCGACCCGGTGCCGGTGCCCGGCTACAGCACGGTGTTCCCGCTCTACCAGCGCGTGCAGTACGCGATGCCGGGCGAGCGCGTGGAGGACTACTGATGGCCTGGTCGCTGCCGTGGTCACGCAAGGGCGACGCATCGCCTGCTGACGCCGTGGATGCGGCCGATGATGCCTGGGCACGGCACGTGACGGCCTTGGCGGCACAGGGTGTCGCCGAGCCGGGCAGTGCGCTCGGCCGGGGCCGGCGCAGACCGGCCACCCAGGCCGACCACGATGCGCTCTATGGCGTCGCGCCGTCGTTCGCGGACTTGCTGCCCTGGGTCGAGTACCTGCCCGACACCAAGTGCATGTTGCTGGAAGACGGCCAGTCGGTGGCGGCCTTCTTCGAGCTGGCGCCGGTCGGCACCGAGGGCCGCGAGATGGCCTGGCTGTGGCAGGCGCGCGATGCGCTGGAGAACGCCCTGCAGGACTCCTTCGACGAGTTGGACGACAACCCCTGGGTGGTGCAGCTCTACGCCCAGGACGAGGCCGACTGGGACAACTATCTGCGCTCCCTGGCGAACTATCTGCAGCCGCGTGCGCAGGGCAGCGCGTTCAGCGACTTCTACCTGCGCTTCTTCGCCCATCACCTGCGGGCCATCGCCAAGCCGGGTGGCCTGTTCGAGGACACCACGGTGACGCGCCTGCCGTGGCGCGGCCAGGTCCGGCGCGTGCGCATGGTGGTCTACCGCCGCACGTCTGCGGCCCCGGCCCCGCGGCGTGGCCAGTCGCCCGAGCAGGCGCTGACCACGATCTGCGACCGCCTCGTCGGCGGGCTGGCCAATGCCGGCGTGAAAGCCCGGCGTCTCGGCGCGGCGGACATCCATGCCTGGCTCCTGCGTTGGTTCAACCCGAATCCGACCTTGCTCGGCGCCACTGCCGAAGACCGGGAACGCTTCTACGCGCTGACCCGCTACCCGGAAGAGCGGGAGGAGGGCGAGATCGAACTCGCCAGCGGCACCGACTTCGCGCAGCGCCTGTTCTTCGGCCAGCCACGCTCGGACGTGCCGAACGGCCTGTGGTTCTTCGACGGCATGCCGCATCGGGTGATCGTGATGGATCGCCTGCGCACGCCACCCGTGACGGGCCATCTGACGGGCGAGACGCGCAAGGGCGGCGACGCCATGAACGCGCTGTTCGACCAGATGCCCGAGGACACGGTGATGTGCCTGACGCTGGTCGCCACGCCCCAGGACGTGCTGGAGGCACACCTCAACCACCTCGCCAGGAAGGCCGTCGGCGAGACCCTGGCCTCGGAGCAGACCCGGCAGGACGTGCAGCAGGCGCGCGGCCTGATCGGCAGCGCGCACAAGCTCTACCGCGGCGCGCTGGCGTTCTACCTGCGCGGCCGCGACCTGGCCCAGCTCGATGCGCGCGGTCTGCAGCTCGTCAACGTGATGCTCAACGCCGGCCTGCAACCGGTACGCGAAGAGGACGAGGTGGCGCCGCTGAACAGCTATCTGCGCTGGCTGCCGTGCGTGTTCGATCCGGCTGCCGACAAGCGCCAGTGGTACACCCAGCTCATGTTCGCGCAACATGCGGCGAACCTGGCGCCGGTCTGGGGCCGCAGCCAGGGCACGGGGCATCCGGGCATCACGTTCTTCAACCGCGGCGGCGGCCCGATCACCTTCGATCCGTTGAACCGTCTCGACCGGCAGATGAACGCGCATCTGTTCCTGTTCGGCCCCACGGGGTCGGGCAAGAGCGCGACGCTCAACAATATCCTGAATCAGGTGACGGCGATCTATCGGCCGCGCCTGTTCATCGTCGAGGCGGGCAACAGCTTCGGCCTGTTCGGCGACTTCGCGGCACGGTTGGGCCTCACCGTGCATCGGGTGAAGCTCGCGCCGGGTGCGGGCGTCAGTCTGGCCCCGTTCGCCGATGCCTGGCGCCTGGTCGATACGCCGAGCCAGGTACAGACGCTGGACGCCGATGCGCTCGACCAGGACCAGACCGATGCCGGCATGGCCGTGGAAGGCGATGAGCAGCGTGACGTGCTCGGCGAACTGGAGATCACCGCACGACTGATGATCACCGGCGGCGAGGACAAGGAAGAAGCGCGCATGACCCGCGCCGACCGCAGCCTGATCCGCCAGTGCATTCTCGATGCGGCACAGCACTGCGTAGCGGAGAAGCGCACGGTGCTGACCCGCGATGTGCGCGACGCGCTGCGCGAGCGCGCCCGCGATGCCACGCTGCCGGAGATGCGGCGCGCACGGCTGCTGGAGATGGCCGACGCCATGGACATGTTCTGCCAGGGCGTGGACGGCGAGATGTTCGACCGGTCCGGCACGCCGTGGCCCGAGGCGGACATCACCATCGTGGACCTGGCCACCTTCGCGCGCGAGGGCTACAACGCCCAGCTCTCGATCGCCTACATCTCGCTCATCAACACCGTCAACAACATCGCCGAGCGCGACCAGTTTCTGGGCCGCCCGATCATCAACGTGACGGACGAAGGCCACATCATCACGAGGAACCCACTGCTCGCGCCCTACGTGGTCAAGATCACCAAGATGTGGCGCAAGCTCGGCGCGTGGTTCTGGCTCGCCACGCAGAACCTGGACGACTTGCCGAAAGCGGCCGAGCCCATGCTCAACATGATCGAGTGGTGGATCTGCCTGTCGATGCCGCCCGATGAAGTCGAGAAGATCGCGCGCTTCCGCGAACTCAACGCTTCGCAGAAGGCGCTGATGCTCTCGGCACGCAAGGAGGCCGGCAAGTTCAGCGAGGGCGTCATCCTGTCCAAGTCGATGGAAGTGCTGTTCCGCGCCGTGCCGCCCAGCCTCTACCTGGCGATGGCGATGACCGAGCCCGAGGAGAAGGCCGAACGCTTCCAGTTGATGCAGCAGCACGGCATCAGCGAGCTGGATGCCGCCTTCCGCGTGGCCGAGAAGATCGACCGTGCGCGGGGCATCGAACCTCTGGCGCTGGACGCGTTGGCCTGACGGGAGCAACACGATGCGCATGCCTTCATTCGCCCGCCGTCATCCCTGGATCGGCCTGCTGATCGTGGTGACGATTGGGGTTGCCTCGTGGATGCTGCTGCGCGCGCCGCATCCGGCAACCGAGCCCATGTCTTTGGCCGCCGCCGGGTCCGAAGCGTCGAAACCGGCCGGCCCGCCCTGGCTGTATGGCCGTGCCGATGCGCGCTTCACGGTGGTCGGGTACGCCGACCTGGAGTGTCCGTACTGCCGGGCCTACTTCCCCGCGCTCAAGCGCTGGATCGACGCCCATCCCGAGGTGAACTGGCAGTGGCACCACCTGCCGCTGTCCATGCACGAGCCGGCCGCGACTGCCGAGGCACGCCTGGCCGAGTGCGCGGGCGAGACGGGCGGACATGCCACGTTCTGGCAGGCCGTGGCGTGGCTCTACTCGAACACCCGCGGCGACGGCCACGGCCTGCCGGAGGGCCTGCGCTATCCCGACCTCACACCAACCATGCAGGGTTGTCTCGACAGCGAGCGCCCCGATGCGGTCATCCGTGCCCAGGCGGTGGAAGCAGCACAGCAGGGCATCGCGGCCACGCCGGCCCTGCAACTGCGCGACCGCGAGTCCGGCAAGACCCTCCTGCTGCACGGTCCCGTCGAAGGCGATGCCTTGCTGTCGGCCATCGACCTGCTCGCCGCCGGCAACACGACCGTGGCCGAACCCGCCCATCCCCCAGACATGCCCGCCGGCGTTGCCGGTGACATGCCCAGGTAGCCATCGATCTTCAAGGCTGCGGCGCGGCTCGTCCGCGTTGATCGAAACCCGTTCGCATCGCATCCCTTGACGCGAACAGCCACCGCATCCGCGGTGGCGGATGCCCGCTCGTCACCTGTTCCATCCCCAACGTCCCCAGGAGGGTTTGCCCTCCAGGGGCAGGCGCCCTCCGATCTCATCCATTGGAGGTTCGCCATGTCTCTTGTCATCGCCGACTCCCGCCCGGAGTCGCTCACCCTGATCGCCGCCCAGCACGAAGACTGGATCATCCGGCAGGCCATCACCCTGCTGGAGAACCGCGTATTCAAGGCCGGTCCGGCGCTGGGCAGTCCCGCCGCCGTGCGCGACTACCTGCGCCTGAAACTGGTCGCGGAGCCGAACGAAATCTTCGCCGTCGTGTTTCTCGACAACCAGCACCAGGTGCTCGCCTACGAACCGCTGTTCCAGGGCACGGTCGACCAGACTTCGGTGTATCCGAGGGTGGTGGTCCAGCGTGCGCTGGCGCTCAACGCTTCGGCGCTGATCCTGGCGCATCAGCATCCCTCGGGGAACACCGAGCCCTCGGCCGCTGATCGTGCGATCACCGAGCGGCTGAAGAGCGCCCTGGCCACCGTCGATGTCCGGGTGCTGGATCACTTCATCGTCGGCAAGGGCAGCCCGTACTCGTTCGCGGAAGCCGGCTTGTTGTAGTCCGCACCGCAGGCGTCCCTTCCGGGGGGCGCCTGTGCCTCTTGCCCCTCTCCACAAGAACTGCCATGGAAAGTTCCGGTTGCCACGTTCGCGATGCGCTCTGTCTGATGGTCACGATTTTCGGAAGCGCGCCATGTGCTTGCGCGCGAGCGCTCTCAAGAGGAGGGTTCCTCGTACTTCCGAAACGCGCGCCAAAGTGCAACGTCATACGCGATCTTGAGCAGGCCGCAGGCCACTAGCGGCAGCGCCAGCCAGCCAGCGGCGAATAGGGCGCCGCCGATGGCGGGGCTCGCTGCGGCGGCGAGGCTCCTGGGAACGGCGGTGAAGCTCGCCGCCGCGGCGCGCTCGGCCGGCGTCACCACCGCCATGACGAAGGCCGATCGCGTCGGCACGTCCATCTGCGACAGGGCGCTGCGCAGGAACAGCAGCGCGAGCGCCACCGGCAGGCTGTCGGCGAAGGCGGCGAGGACCAGACAGACGCTCGACGGGATGTGGGTGAACACCATCGTGTTGATCAGGCCAATATGGCGCGCTACCCAGGGGGCGGCGAGCTGGGAGCCGGCCGACAGCAGCCCGGCCCAGAAAAAGAACTGGCCGGCAGCGGCGAGCGAGAGGTCGAAACGCTCGAACAGCCAGAGCGCGAGCAAGGTATTGACGATCAACCCGCCAGCGAAGGCATCGACCGAGAACAGCGCCGCCAGTTTGATCACGATGCCGCGCGAAGGCCCCAGCGGTTCGGGCGACGCTGCCTGCTCGTGCATACGGTGGTCCGGCAAGGCGCGATACAGGACGAAGATCAAGACGCCGGTCAGCCCGTAGGCGACGAACATCAGGCGCAACGCGTCGAGCTGGGCCAGGCCGGCATCCGTCAGCACTTGCGGGATGGCCGTCGCCAGCGAACCGGTCGCGGCACACAAGGCGCCGACGAAGGTGTAGCGCGCGAACAGGAAAGTGCGCGCCTCGCCGTGCGCCGATTCGGCCAGCCGCGCATGCTCCAGCGGCAGGAATACGCTGACGTCGCCGGAGCTGGGGTTCATCGTACCGACGAAGGCGACGATCAGCAGCGGCCAGAAGGCGCCGATGCCGCCCAGGCCGGCCAGCAGAAGACCGGTGGCGGCCATCAGCCAGGCGGCGGCGAGGAGTAGCCGGCGCTGCGGGAAGCGATGTCCCCACTGCCCGACCGCCACGGTCGCCAGCGCCGATCCGAGCAGGGTGGCGGTGCTGATCAAGCCGACTTCCCACTTGCCGAGCCCGAGCGTGAGCAGGTAAACCGGTAGCAGAATGGCGACAAAGCCGTCGGTGAAGGCTCGCAGTGCCCGGCCGATCAGCAGCAGACGTGCATCGGGCGCGGCTCCGGCGGGCAGCAGCATCACTTCAAGCCAAGCAGGCGGGCAACCTTCTTCAGTGGCGTGTCGGCGCACCAGGCGTAGAGCGCGTCGTACATCACCATGCCGTGCCGGAGCATCTCGTGGTCGTCGGCGAAGTTGAGCGACAGCCCTTTCGAGATGGCGAGCAGGCCGGCCGCTTCCTTCGCCAGTTGCGGCTGGGCGCAGTCGGCGGCGCGTACGATCAGCGCCAGCGTGTTCAAGGCCGGGTCGTCGAGTTTGTACTGCGCGATGAAGGCATCGAAGCTGCAGCGGTCGCCATGGTGGCCGAGCTCGACATTCGGCACGTCATAGGGAATCGCGCCGGTGTCGGCGGCGACCTTCAGGACCTCGCCCGAAGGCACGTAGAGGAACTCCGGGTTCTCGTCGATGAAGCGGGCGATCAACCAGGGGCAGGCGATGCGGTCGATTTTCGGGCGTTCACGGGTGATCCATTGCATGATGATCTCCTGTTGCCGTTTCGGAACATGTCGCGGTTCTTCGACCTTGAGGTCATAAAGGGGGGCGTCTCAGAAAACGGAAAAGGCACTACGAGGCGTCATTTCACGGCTTTCTGCGCGTCCAAAGTCCTTTTCAACGACTGCGCCAGCGCCGCTGCTTTGCCTTTGCCCCAGAAGTGCAGAAAGACGTAGCGCGGCTCCTCGTGCGTCATGTGGTTGTGGATCGCCACGATGTTGATGCCTTCTCGCCGCAGCACCTTGAGCACCGTCTGGAGTTCGTCCTCACGCATCGCGAAGTCGCCGTCCACCACGGCCTGCTCGTCGGTCCCTGCAAACGCAGCCCAGGTGTTGACGCCCATGGCATTGCCGACGGGCGTGCCATGCATCTTCGCCTCGCGCCCGAAGCTCACCTTGACCATGCCGTCCTTCACCTGCGCCTTGGCGCCGAGGACTTCCTCGATGCGCGCCGCGGTGAGGCTGCTGGGTGTGGCAATGGTGCCGCCAAAGGCATCTGCGGGTTTGGGTTGGCTGGCGCGCACCTGCGCGACCCGGTCATACACAGCCTTGACCCCAGTGGCGAGATGACGCGCATCGCCCATCCCGCCGATGTGCATGAAGTAGACCTTGGGTCGGTCGAAGAAGAAGTGGTTATGCAGCGCCGTCACTTCCAGGCCGGCCTCAAGAGCGGCGCTCATGGCCGGATTGACCTCGTCCTCGAACAGCACCGTGTCGCCCATCATCATCGTGCTGCCAGCCATCGGAGTGAACGCGGCCCACGAAGTCAGGCCCATGAAGGGGGGCATCGTCCAGCGATCCACGCTGATCGTCACGTCATCGCGCGGCTTGCTGATCTTGAAGACGTTCTCGGCCTTGTTGTAGTCGCCCTTGAGTCCCGTCACGGACTCGATCGCTGCGGTATCTACCGTCGGTCCGGCCGCAACGGCCATTTGCATGCAGACCGCTGTCGCTGCGGCGAAAAGGACTCGGGTTTTACGGGACATGCTGCCTCCTTGATTGGATCTCACGGTTTCGGGTTTGATGGCGCAGTCCATGTTCAGGCGCCAAGCCGGGTGAAAGCCGCCTCGGCGACGGTCCAGGACAGGTTCTGCATGAAGGCGTCCACATAGGCTGCGGACTTGGCGCCGAAGTCCATGTGGTAGCTGTGCTCGTACATGTCGAGGGCGACGAGCGGCATGGCCCCAGCCAGGTTGTGGGCGTGGTCGGCGGCCCAGGTGTTCACGAGACGCTCGCGGCGCGGGCTCCAAACCAGCAGGGTCCAGCCGGAGCCGCCGCCCTGGGCCTTGCCCATGGCCGTGAATTCGGTGCGCCAGGCATCCGCGGAGCCGAAGTCCCGCTCGATGGCCGCCTTCAGCGCGCCGTCGGGGTCGCCCCCCGTGCCGCCGAGGGAATCGAAGTACACCTCATGCAGGATCATGGAACCGCTGGCGATCATCTCCTCGCGCTTGAGGCCGTTGATCTCGAACACCGGCGCCGCTCCCCAGTTCAATTGCGCCAGCTGTTGCTCGATGGCGTTGAGACGCTTGACCGCGCCGCCGTAGTTGTTCTCCCAGTGGCTGACGATGAGCTTCTCGGACAGGCCGGTGAGCTTGGCTGGATCGCACGAAAGGGGCTTCAGTTCGTAAGGCATCTTGGCTTCCTCAGCAAGGTGGATCGGAAACGGCGCGACGAAGGCTGACTCGATCAGGTTCAGCCTTGGTTCGGAAACACCAGCCAGCCCGCCAATCCCGCCGCGAGGATCACGACGACGACGTTGAGCTTGTTCTTCCAGGCATAAAGGAACGCCAAGCCTGCGGCGAAGATCGACATGCCCATCGCCAGCGATGGGACACGTTCAGCCGTGACCTGCGCCAAGTCGAGGGTAGTTGCGCCGATCAGGCCGACTACGCCGGCCGCGACGCCGTCCAGGAACGCGTGCAGCCGTTTGTTCTCCACGACAGCCTCCAGCCGGTCGTAGAAAATCAACGAGAACGCAAAGGCCGGAAGAAAGACACCCACCGTCATGGCCACCGCCCCGATCGGCCCCCCTGCCACATAGCCGACGAACGTGGCGAAGATGATGAGGGGTGCCGGCAGCACACCGGACAGCGCCAGGCCGTCCAGGAACTGCCCATCCGTCATCCATCCGCGCCCGACGGCGTCATTGCGAACGAACGGGATCGCCGTGTAGGCACCACCGAAGGTGAGCAAGCCGGCCTTCAGGCCCGAGGCGAAGATGAGCAGCACCGAGGCTTGGCCCTGAACGACCGTTTCCACCAGCTTCGCCGCCGGCGCATCCCACCAAGCCACGGCCGCAGCCAGCGCCACCGCGCCCAGTGTCACCAAGAGCGCCAAGGCCCGATGCTTCAGCACGAGCAGCGCGTACACCAGGCCGCTCGCCGGCAGGGTGATCCAGAAGTCGACACGAGCCATGGCGGCCAGCGCGCAAACGATGGCAATGGCCCACAACCAGCGATCGAGCAGGATGTGCTCGCCGATACGGTGCACGGCGCGCACAATCAGGGCGATCACGGCCGCCTGGATGCCAAGGAACGCCGCGCCCAGCGAGGTGCCAACGAATTCGATCTGGAAGTACAGCCAGGACAGCGCGAACATCAGCAAGAACCCGGGAAGCATGAACCCGAGTCCCGCCAGTACGCCCCCCAGCCGCCCCTTCGCCCGGATGCCCAAATGAACGCATATTTCGTGCGCTTCGGGTCCGGGCAGCACCTGCATCACCGCAAGCAGCTTGTTGAAGCGTCTGCTGGAGATCCAGCGTTCCTCGTCCACGAGCTCGCGGCGCAACATGCCGATCTGAGCCACAGGCCCGCCCCATGCGAGCAAGCCGAACTTGAGGAAGCGCGCGAAGAGCTGCAGGTAGCTCATCGCTGGAGGGACCGCTTCAGTCGTGGCAGCGGTCTGAGGACTGGTCGGGGCGTTCACGTTGTTTTTTCCTCGTAACTCTTCAATAGCCAGTCAAAGACTTCGCATGCGCGGGCAAGCAGCGCGTCGTCGTCGGGTTCGGATGCCCGCAGGCCGGCGAGCAGCGATTCGATGCCCAGCGCTTCCGCGACCGGGAGTCCCCCAACATCCAGGCAATGCACGAGTTCGCCCAGACGTACCAGTGCAGGGGCGGAATCAAGTCCGAAACTTGCCAGCAGCGTCTCGAAGGTGACCTTGGTGCCTACGTGGCTGAAGGCCGCGCCGTCGAAATCGAAGCCGAGCCAGCCATTGCGGCAGTCGGCGGGACTCGCCAGCCAGACGATGCGAGCGCTTGGGTCGATGAACCGCCGGATCAGCCAGGCCGAAGCGAGTCGGTCCACCCATGGTCGCGCCCGCGTGGCCCAGGTCCGGCCCTGATAGTCGGCGCGGTCCAGCCGCGGAACATCCGCTTGCCGGGCGGTCGGCTCGTCGGGAGACATGCGGCGGGTGATCGCGTCGCGCAGGTCGTCCAGTAGGCTCAGGGTCTGCCGCTGCGCCTCACCGGGAAAGAAATCGATGCGCACCACCTGCTCGAAGCGGCGCACGAGCGGCTGGAGCTTGCGCGCGGCGGCAGCGCCATCCAGGGATGCCAAGCTCCGCCCGAGTTCCTTGATCTCCTCGGCGATGCCGGCGTACTCCTCGCCCCGGTCGAACAGGGCGCGCAGCGCGCCCTCCTGGGCTTCCTCACACCCCGAGAGTCGATAGACCTCGCCGCTGCCCCCGACTTCCACCGCCTGCGCCGCCACTTCGTCCAGCGCCGCCGCACTGTCGGCCGAGTCAGGCAGCAGGTAGACCCCATCGCGCAGCGTCGCGCAGCCCAGCGCCTTGACGGAGCGCCAGACGCGCATGCGGCCGGTCGATGCCTTGGTGGGCAGGCTGACGAATAGGGCAATAAAGCTCAAGCACGGGCTCCTTGGTCAGCAAGCAGTGATGAATGTAATAGATTCTACATCGCGTTATAGTTAAAACTCAATTGAAGCTGAAGCGTCAATTCAAGGCATCGAATGCAAACGCTCCCAGCCGTCGATGCCGATTCGCTTGCATCGCGTTTCTTGGGTTCGCGGGCACCTCAGAGCCACGCACCTGACCTCCGCCTCCGACAGGGGGCAAACACAACGCCCACAGCGGCGTAGCGCATGAAACCGGCAGGGGCCGAATGCGGTTTCCTTGTCGCGTCAGATCGGCACTTGAAGTCGACTGTGACCTTGATCGACTCCAAGGACGCCCGATATGCCGCCCCCCTTCTTCAAGGCTTCGCCCCGGCTGCCGACCATCCGCATTGCCCCCGGACTGTGGGTAGTGCTGTTCATGTTCACCCAGGCTGCGGCCGCCGATGTGCTCGTCGTCACCGACAGCCGTCATCCGGTGCAGGCCCCGGCCGGCGTGCGGATCATCGAACTGGACCAGGCCACGCGCATCGAGGTCGAACTCGCCGCGCACCTACCGGCCGACCCGCAACAGGCTGCAGCCCTGGTGCGGCAGCGGTTGCATGACGGTGGCGAGGCCCTTCAACGCCGCATCGGCCACGCCTACCAAGGTGTCGCGGATGCCTGGGGACTGGGCATCGCCAAGATTCCCGCCGTGGTGGTCGATCGACGCTATGTGGTCTACGGCGAGCCCGACGTGTCCCGCGGCGTCGCGCGCATCAACGCCTACCGGAGCACGCAGCCATGAGCCTCCTGCTGGCGTCCCGGCGTCTGCGCGCCACCGCCGCCTCGCTGCTGCTGGGCGCGGCCACATCGACGTTCGCCCTGGACACCGCCACCATCGTCTCGTCTGCGCTGTCCCCCGACTGCCTGGAATACCGCGTGGTCGGTATTTGCTACTGGCTGTACTGCACGCCCTTCGGCTGCTCGGTTCGCACCTCCGTCAAGGTGCGCCACTACGTCCCCGATGCGGTGGTGTCGAGCTACTCGAACACCGGCGAAAACCCGTGGCTGGAAGTCAGGGCGATGAGCATGCCCAACCCGACCGCGAAGGCTGGCGGTGACGGCACGACCAATCACGACAACGAGAACAACCTCGCCAAGTTCAAGAACGCCGATGTCATCGGCCATCCGGCCGGGACGGTGTTCAGCCAGTTCGCCAGCGCCTCCGGCTACACCTGCGAAGGCGCTGGCACGGCCTTCATGCCGTATCTGCTGAGCACGCTCGACACGATGGCCTGGCGCTACAACATCCCGGAAGCGTTCTACCCCGAAGCGCTCATCCCCGGCCGGCGCGAAATCGGTACGCGCACCGGCCTGAACCTCTGGGGCAACGTGTATCCCCGCGGTGGCTTCCTGCACCAGACCGACGACCACAAGAGCGGCGCCGTGGTCGCGCAGCGCGCGGGCGACATCGTGACGCGCCGCAACCAGATTCACGTGTACCAGCCTCTGCTGGCCAACGCCCGCGACGGCTACTGGCCGGCCGGCGCGCTGATGGAGACCGGCGCCTCGACGGGCAAGTGGCAGGAGCTGACGCCCACGCTCTCGAACAGTTGCGTGGTCTTCCCGCACAGCCGCACCCGCGTGCAGGCCCAGCAAGGCGACTACGCCTGGGCCTTGTGGCGGCCGTACTCCTGCTGCCGGCGCCGTGGCCAGGTCTTCCTCGGCAGCGTCGATTTCATGTGAGGAACCCACGATGAACGCCTCCCTCCCTGACTTTCTGCACCGCGCGAAATCGCCCTTGCGGGCCACGCTGCTCGTGGCGGCCATCACGCTGGTCGTCGGCGTCGCCTGGGCGCAGACCCGCATCGACCCCAATGGCGTGAACGTCAGCGGCAGCGTGATCGGCGACGACGTGCTCTACAGCATCGGCGGCGGCCGGGCCGTGTCGATGGGTGGTGCCGGCAACATGCAGAGCATCGGCGTCGGCGTCGGCTGGAACAGCAACCTGATCTGCGGCGACATGAGCATCACCACGACACTGCAGAACCAGCTCAACGGCATCACCAACGGCTTCCAGACGATCATGAGCAACGTGATCCAGAACGCCACCAGCGCCGTGGCCTCGCTGCCGGCGCTGATCATCCAGCGCGCCGACCCGGGGCTCTACAACCTGCTGACCAACGGCATCCTCCAGGCGCGCCTGGACTTCGACCGCTCGAAGATGACCTGCCGGGCCATCGCCAATCGCATGGCGGACATGGCCGGAGGCCAGGCCGGCTGGGACCAGCTCGCCGAAGGGATGGCGCTGCGGGATGCGGTCAGCAGCACCGATGCCGTCTCCGCCATCGAGCAGGCCGAGTCCAACAAAGGGAACAACGGCGTGCCATGGGTCGGCGGCGGCAACGCGGGCGGCTCCGGTCAGAGTTCGATCAAGGTGGTCGGCGATGTGACGCGCGCGGGCTACAACCTGCTCAACGGGCGCAGCGCCACCGATACCTCGTCGATCGCGCGCAGCGCCTGCGGCAACCGCCTGACCTGCCAAACTTGGTCCTCGCCCCAGGCGGCCGCGGACTGGGCGACCCGCGTGTTGGGCGAACGCGAGCAGCGCACCTGCGAAAACTGCACGAAGACCCAGACCACGCCTGGCGTCGGGCTGACGCCAATGATCCAGGAAGAGTACGAGACCAAGCTGCAGGCGCTGCAGGAACTGGTGACGGGCACCCGGCCGACGACGCTGGCCAATCTCGACGCGGCCGGCAGCAGCTCGCTGCCGATCACCCGCGGCGTGATCGAGGCCCTGCGTGACGAACCCGACCAGGACGTGCTGGGCAAGCGCCTGGCGTCGGAGGCGGCGCTGTCCAGCGTGCTGGAGAAGGCCCTGCTGCTGCAACGCACGTTGCTCACTGGCAAGAAGGAGCCGAACGTCGCCGCCAACGAACTGGCCGTGCAGGCGGTAGACCAGGAGAACAGCGCGCTGGAGCAGGAGATCAACAACCTCAAGACTGAGCTGGAGCTGCGGCGCACGCTGGCCGGCAACTCGGCGATGGCGATCATCCAGCGCCACAGCACCCGCGCTGCCGGTTCGCGCGGCGTCTTCGAGGGCGACACCACGCGCGACCGTCTGCGGGAAGTCCAGAGGCCGCGGAGCGGTACGCCATGAGCCGGCTGGCCTGGCTGCGGCTGCCATGGCTGTTCAACCGCCGCGTCGGTGTGGCGCTGCTGTGGACCTTGCTCGTGGTCGCCGCCGCGGTGGCGGTGAACATCGTCGGCATCCACGTGGTCGGCGGCGTCGAGGGCTGGCAGCACTGGCTGCAGGCGCACGCCGGCCACTTCTTCGTGTGGCGGCTGTGCCTCTACGGAGCGACGGCTTACGGCTGGTGGTGGATGCGTCGGCGCCTGTTGCGGCGGGAGCCGTCCCGCGAGACGCATCAGCGCCTGCTGCGCACGGAGATCGCGGCCGTGATCTCCGTGGTCGCGCTGGAAGCCAGCCAACTGCTGCGGCACGGCTGAGACCGGGAGGCAGGCATGACGCTCTACACCACGGACTACCTGGAGTATTACCTGACCCTGGTAGCTTGGGTGGTCAACAACGGCATCTGGAGCATTCTCGTGGCCAGCGGCGTGTTCGCGCTGCCGTTCGTGGCCATCGTGATCCAGGAGTGGCTCAAGGCCCGCAGCGAAGGTGCGGACGAAGGCAACAAGGGCGTGCTGTCGTCGATGCGCATCGAGAACCGGGTGTGGGTGGCGATCGTGGTCATCATGTTCGCCGGCATCCCGTTCATCCCGGTGGATCTCGCCACGATCAGGTTCGACACCACGCGCTCCGCGCAATGCCAGGTCAGTGTCCCGCTGCCCAACGACACGGGCTGGTCCAACGTCTACACGGCGCTCAACGACCAGAGCGCGCTGGTGCCGGTGTGGTGGTTCTTCATGCACGCGCTGTCGAAAGCCGTGACGGGCTCCGCGGTGGCGGCGATTCCCTGCGGCACGGACCTGCGTCAGATTCGCATGGATGTGGATGCCACGCGCATCGACGATCCGGTGCTGGCACAGGAGGTCGCCGACTTCACGCACGACTGCTACGGGCCGTCGCGCGCCAAGCTGTTCATGAACCGGCCGACGCTCTCCGACGAGCAGATGAACGACGTCACCTGGATCGGGTCGAGTTACTTCCTCGACACGCCCGGCTTCTATGACACCTATCGCGCCAGGACCCCACGCACGGCCTGGCCCTACGACGCGACCCGCGATGCGGGGCTGGCACAGGTGGACAGCGGCGGCGGCTATCCGTCCTGCCGGCAGTGGTGGGCCGATGGCGGCCAGGGACTGCGCAGCCGGCTGCTGGCACAGGTCGACCCGGACCTGCTGACCCGCATCGGGCGCTGGGTGGGCTTCCTGTCGCAGAGCGAGGTCAATGACTCGGTGATCCGCGCCGTCGTCTCACCGCGGCAGCAGAAGATGAACCAGGGCGCCGTCTACACCGATTACGGCGGCCAGATCGACAAGACGCTGCCGAACATCGTCACGCGCGGCGCGAGCGACCTGGGGCTGACCGTCGGCTCGCTGGGCTTCTTTCCGGCGATGGACGTGGTGCGCCAGGCGCTGCCGATGGTGCTGACCATGCTCAAGATGGCGCTCGTCATCTGCATCCCGCTGGTGCTGCTGATCGGCACCTACGACCTGAAGACGGTGGTGACGGTGAGCTGTGTCCAGTTCGCGCTGTTCTTCGTGGACTTCTGGTTCCAGCTCGCGCGCTGGATAGACAGCACGATCCTGGATGCGCTCTACGGCTGGGGGTTTGGCGCGGACAGGCCGCACACGAACTTCGATCCGCTGATCGGCTTGAACAACGCCTTTGGCGACATGCTGCTCAACTTCGTCATGGCGATGATGTTCATCGTGCTGCCGGGTTTCTGGGTAGCTGCGCTCGCGTGGGTTGGTGTCCGCGTAGGCAACATTTCGCAGATGCTCTCAGCAGCCACCGATGGCGCCAAATCTGCGGGAGGCAAAGGCGCTGACCTTGCAATCAAAGCAGCGAAGGCGAAGTAGCGCCGAGAGTGGCGAGCTACTCGTCGTCCGCGCTGCCGCCGTCGATGCGTACCTCGCCCCGGTAGAGACCGTATCCGTCCAGGCCGTTTCGCCATTGAGGCTCGTCATCATCACTGCTTTCGTCGGCATCAGCGTTGCGTACCATCCAGGCAGAGATCGCCGCAAAGACCAGCAGCAAGGCCAGCCAGAACGCGGAATAGAGCAGCACACCGAGCACGGCCAGCTTGACGATCCAGAGCACCGCCGTCGCCGCGCCCGCGGGCACCCCGCGCGTCACCAGCCAGCCGGCGACACGCTGCTCGCGGCGCAGGTATCCACGCCAGGCACGGCCAGCCCCCCGGCCCAGCCGGTGGCTCCAGCGCCCGTTGTGCGTGTTGGTGGTCATGCTCATATGCCTCGGCTTCAGTGGTGCCTCACCTCATGGAGCGGCCGGTTGGGGCCTGCCCTCCAGCATAGACCGCGATCAGGAGGGCGGGTTGCGGCTGGCAGAGCCGGTCGGCCTGGGTCGCAGGTCGATTAGATTCTGCGCTGGAAATCAAACTTTATGCTACTTTCCCTGCACGTTCTTGCGATAGCTCTAGGGATTGATTGGATTCCGTGCTATTTTTATAGCATGGATGGAAATTCTAGGCACCAGGTAATCAAGCGGCTGCAGGCGGGACTCCCCCGCGGGGCGCCGTTCGACCTTGCCACCCTGAGCCAGTTTGGGGTGTCGCCCCAGCTCGCCGCCCACTATGCCGACGGCGGGTGGCTCGTGCGCTTGGCCCATGGCGTCTATGCCTTCCCGAACGATGAATTCGGGGTCTACGGTGCGCTGAAGTTCCTGCAACAGCGCGTGCCCGGTCTGCACGTCGGCGGCAAGAGCGCCCTGGCCCTGCAGGGTGTGCGGCACAACCTGGGCAGCCGGGAGGCGCTGGTGCTGTGGGGCGACGGCCGTTTCGCGTTGCCGGCCTGGTTCACTTCGCGCTTTCCGGCCCGCTATGTCCACGCCCGCCTATTCGACTGGCCGGACACGGCGCTGGCCGGCAAGACCCTGATCACGCCGCCTGGCCTGCCCGAGGATCTGCGGGTGGCTGTCTCCGAGCGTGCCGTTCTGGAGCTGCTGTACGAAGCCGGCGTCAAGCAGAGCCTCGAAGAGGCCCGCAACCTCTTTGATGGACTGCGTTCCCCCCGCAAGGACTTGCTCGGACAACTGCTGTCCTGCTGCACCAGCGTGAAGGCCGTGCGCCTGTTCCTCACCTGGGCGCGCGAGACCAGCCTCGTGGATGTCGATGCCCTGCTGGAGCAGTACCCGGTTCGCACCGGCAGCAACACGCGCTGGATGAGCCGGCTGGATGACGGCACCTTGCTGAGCCTGAGACCTCATGGATAAGACCTACGCGGACACCGTTCGCCTGCTGCTGGCCGTCGCGCCCGACGTGTTCGCCAACGACATCTTCGCCATGAAGGGCGGCACGGCCATCAACCTCTTCGTGCGGGACATGCCGCGCCTGTCGGTGGACATCGACGTGGTGTACCTCCCGTGGCAGACGCCGCGCGACGAAGCGCTGCAAGCCATCAACCAGGAGCTGGCCGCCATCGCCACGCGCGTTGCGCCACTGGGCGTGCAGACACGCCTGGTTCGCGCCAAGGACCTGGGGGACACCAAGCTGATCGTCGAGAACGATGCCAGCCAGGTGAAGATCGAGGTCAACGTCGTGTTCCGAGGCAGCGTGCTGCCCGTCGAGCGGCGGCCGCTGAGCGCCAGGACCAGTGATCTGTTCGGCGTTGAGTTCGAGCTGCCGGTTCTGGCATCGGACGAGCTGTACGCCAGCAAGCTGGTGGCCGCGCTGGATCGGCAGCACCCCCGCGACCTGTTCGACGTGTGGCAGCTCTTTGAGTCGGGCGACATCAGCGACGGCATGGTCGAGTGCTTCGTGATCTATCTGGCGGGCCACAACCGGCCGCCCCACGAAGTGCTGTTCGGCAACGACAAGAACATCGCCGGCGAGTACGAGCGGGCCTTTGTCGGCATGACCGAAGTGGGTTGCTCCCTTGAGACACTGCTCGAGGCTCGCGCCAGGCTGCGGCGCGAGCTGCCACAGCGACTGAGCACCGCGCACAAGCAGTTTCTGAGCGGGCTGGCGCGCGCAGAACCGGACTGGTCGCTGGTGCAATGCCAGCACGCCGCGCAACTGCCGGCACTGCGCTGGAAGCTCGCCAATCTCGAAACCTTCCGCAAGCGCCGTCCCGACGACTTCGCAGCGCAATCCGCCGCCCTCGAGACCGGCTTGGGCCAGAGCTGACGAACATCCCGCAGATTCCGGCTTGCCGGGATTGCCCCATGCCGCATTCATCGTGGCACCCGCGAAGCAGCGGCCCTATACCCAAAGGCTTCCGACAAAGGCCAAAGGGCTGGGAAGGGGCAAAGGAAGGGCGCCAAGGGGAAAGGCCCTATCCTGAAAAGGCCAAAAGGCGCCCCGAGCAGCCCGTCATCCGGGGTTCGCCATGCTCTCGCTGTTCCAGCGCAAACGGGTGCCACCCACCGCCGGCACACCGCCCACCTCCGCCATCGAAACTCCGAAAGGGTTGACGCGGCCGGAGTCGGCCGCATCGCTGCTGGCCACGCCGCGTCGGCAGAAACTGCTGGAACACATCTGGCAGCGCACCTCGCTCTCGCGCCGGCAGTTCGCCACGCTCTACCTCGCCCCACTGGAGCGCTACGCCGAGCTGGTCCAGCAGTTCCCGGCCTCCGAGAACCACCACCACGCCTATCCGGGCGGCATGCTGGACCACGGCCTCGAAATCACGGCCTATGCGCTCAAGCTGCGGCAGTCGCACCTGCTGCCTGCCGGCGCCACGCCGGAAGCGCAGGCCGCCCAAGCCGAAGCGTGGACGGCCGGCACGGCCTACGCCGCACTGCTGCACGATGTCGGCAAGGTCGCCGTGGATCTGCATGTCGAGCACGCCGACGGCAGCGTCTGGCACCCTTGGCACGGCCCGTTGCAGCGGCCGTACCGCTTCCGCTACCGCCCCGGCCGCGAATACCGTCTGCACAGTGCGGCGACGGGCCTGCTGTATCGGCAGGTGCTCGATCAGCAAATCTTCGACTGGCTCGTTGGCTATCCCGACCTGTGGGCCGCGCTGTTGTACGTGCTGGCCGGCCAGTACGAGCACGCCGGCATGCTCGGCGAACTGGTCGTGCGGGCCGATCAGGCCTCGGTCGCCCAGGAACTCGGCGGCGATCCCGCGAAAGCGATGACCGCCCCGAAACATGCCCTGCAACGCAAGCTGCTGGATGGGCTGCGCTACCTGCTCAAGGAGGAGTTCAAGCTGAACCAGTCCGGTCCCTCGGACGGCTGGCTGACCCAGGATTCGCTCTGGCTGGTGAGCAAGACGGTCTCGGACAAGCTGCGTGCACACCTGCTGTCGCGGGGCATCGACGGCATTCCGTCGAGTAACACGGCCGTGTTCAACGTGCTGCAGGATCACGGCATCGCCTTGACCACATCGGACGGCAAAGCGATCTGGAAGGCCACCGTCACCAGCGACACCGGCTGGTCGCACGCCTTCACCTTCCTGAAACTCTCGCCCGCGATGATCTGGGAAACGGCCGACCGGCCGGCGCCGTTCGCGGGGTGCGTGCAAGTCGAGCAGGAGGAACAAGGAGAGCCGGCACCCCAGGCGCCCGCAGTGACAGAGACCCAGCGCGCGGAAGTCGACGAAGCTGCTCCAGCAAGCATGACCGTGATCGCACCCGTGGCCACGGACAACGGCGTGGCCGCGCTACTCGATTTGCTGGATGCGCCTACCGCACCTTCGGCTCCGGCCGTCCCATCCGAACCCGAGGCCGCGCCGGTGTCGCCGCCGGCTCCCGCGACGGCGACCCAAGAACCGCCCGAACCGTCGGGCGCACACTTCATGGCCTGGCTGCGTCAGGGTATCCAGTCACGCAAACTCATCATCAACGACGCCAAGGCTCTGGTGCATACCGTCGCCGGCACGGCCTACCTCGTCAGCCCCGGCGTATTCCAGCGCTACGCGCAGGAGTACCTTCAAGTCGCCGCGCTGGCCAAGCAGGAGAAGCTGGAGGGGTGGCAGTGGGTGCAGAAGCGCTTCGAGAAGCTGGGGCAGCACCGCAAGCAGCCCAGCGGGCTGAACATCTGGACCTGCGAAGTCACGGGGCCGCGCAAGTCGCGCCGGCTGCACGGCTATCTGCTCGCCAGCCCGGATGCGCTGTTCCAGGAGACGCCGCCAGACAACCCATACCTGCGGCTCCTCAACGAGGCCGTAAAGCGCGAAGATTCAGCCCGTGGCGGCAAGGACAACGACGATCAGGGGTAGGCATGCGGCCGCTGCGCAGGCCGGCTTCAATCCGCGGATGGGGCCGACACTGCCAGCTTGGCTTCGGTCATAGTCATCAAGTGGGCGGAACTGCATTTCAGCGCACGGGCGATCTTGAGGATGAGAGGGAGCGTGGGGACATGCTCGCCGCGCTCGATCTTGCCCATGTGCGACCGTTCGATGCCGGCCATGTGGGCCAGCGTTTCCTGAGCGATGCCCTGGTTGGTTCTTTCTTCCCGCACGGCAGCCCCAAACGCGATGGCTGGTTCCGCTTCGTAGGTAGTGGTGCCGGTGGGGCGGCCCCTTTGGATCGAACGCTTTGGCATTGCCAAGAGCGTCGAACACGGTCACGATTTAAACCACGTTAAACTTAACTCATCCAACGGCTTCGAGATCAGTTGCCACGAGTTCACCGCCTGGGGGAGCTGGACGTGGAATCGAGTGACATCACCGCCGAAATTCGCATGGCCGTCCTCGGCGAATGGGTGCCTCCCCAGCTCGCCGACGTGCTCGCCCTGCAGCGTGCCGAAGAGCCGGAGACCCATGCCGTCCTGGCCGGCTGGACAGATCCCGGTCGAGGCGCGGAGCTGCCGGACGACAGCTTCGACTTCGCCTTGTCTGCGGTTGCCCGGCAGTGGCTTGGCTGGGCATGCGAACCGCTGTGGCATGACACGCTGGCGGTCGCCGTGGCCAAGCGCTCCCACCTGCTGGCCTACCGCGAAGTGCCGTGCGGGGAAGTGCTCAAGCAGCCCTTGATCTGCTCGCAGTCCACGGCCGATGAACCATGGCGCATGACCGTGCAGGGCGTGTTTGAGAACGCGCTGCAGGAGCGGGAGCAAACGGTGGAGACATTCGATGTGGCGATGACACTGGTTGCCGCCGGGTACGGGATCGCCATTGCGCCTGCCGCGAGACTGGCGAGCTACCTACGCCGAGGCATCGCCATGCGGCCGCTGGCCGGCGCACCAACGATCGTGATGGCTTACCTGTTGCGCCGCAACGCTACCTTGTCGGACACCCAGGCAAGATTCGCCCGCCGCGCGCGCTTGGTGTCCTGACAGACGCGCGGGAATCGCGGTTCGCCACGATCCCGCATTCCTGCTGCTAGGCGACTCCGACTCGCGGCAGGGTCCATTCGCTTTCCTTCACGGCCGTGCTCACTGCCATGACGAGCTTGTCGAGATTGCCGGCAGTCAAGCCCTCCAGTGCCGAACGCCCCCGCAGCATCGAGCGCGGTTGCAGCAGTGCATGGTAGATCTGCCAAGGGTCCGCACCCCTGGTCAGCTTCAGGACGGACTGGATCAGCTCGTGCTTGAGTGGGTCGAGGTGCCAGTCCGGCACACGCTGGCCGCGGTTGCCTACGTTCAAGGCCAGCAAGTTGCCGGCCTTGATCTCGTAGCTGATCCACCGGCGGGATTTGCCCGCCATCTTGGCAAACGCAGCGACGGGAAGGTTGTGCGGCGCTTCGAAGACATCGAACAGCTCCATCCTCTCGCGCTGAATGTCCGAAGGCACCAGCGGCGCGGCCGATCGAGGGGGCGGAACTGCCGGCAGCCGATGTGCGGCGGCAGAAACCAACGGCATGGCGTCCCCGGGCTTCGTCACGAGCAGGATTGGCGAAGCGGCAACCGGCGTGGAGGGTGCGCTTGCGGTTTGCTCTTTCGGGAACGCGGGCACGCCTTCCAAGTGCACGGTGAGCGGCATGCTGGCCGCCTCGACCTGGTTCTGCTCGAAGAGGTCGAGCCGATCGGCCCAGTCCTGCATCATGCGGCGACGCTGCTCCACGTACTCGGCATGGTTGTAGGTCGCGCTGACCTTGTTGGGATCGACATGCGAGAGCTGTGCATCCACCCAGACCTTCGGGTAGCCGATCTCGTTGAGCGCAGTGGACATCGTGCCGCGGATGCCGTGTCCGGTCAGGCGTTCCTGATAGCCCATGCGTTTGAGCGCACCATTGAGCGTGTTCTCGCTGATGCGCTTCTTCAAGTCGCTGTCGTGCCGGAACAGGTAGCGCTGGGCCGGCTTGAACTCCTCCAGCAGGTGCCGGACGATCTCCATGGCCTGAATCGACAGCGGCACGATGTAGGGCGGGATGTCCTTCGGCTGCTGCCGCTTCTTGCGCATATCCAACTGGAGTTGCTTCACGACGTCGGGCGGGATGATCCACAGCCCCCGGTCCAGATCGAATTGATCTGGCATCGCCTGTCGCAGCTCTCCGGTTCGCACGCCGGTCAGCAGCAATAGCCGCAGCCCGAGCTGGGTCTGCCGCCTGCCGCGATAGCTGCGCAGCCTCTGCAACAGCTTTGGCAGCTCGGCCATACGTAGGAACGGGTTGTGGTTGACGGGTGGCAGTGGCAGCGCCACCACATCGAGATCGGAGGCAGGGTTCTGCTCCAGGCCCGGCACGATCACCAGCGCGTAGCGGAACAGTTGGTTGAACCACGTCCTGACTTTCTCGGCGACGGAGAGCGCCCTGCGCTTCTCGATCTTGGCGATCACCTCCAAGAGGTCGGGACGCTTGATCTCATAGATCGACCGCTTGCCCAAGGTGGGCAGCACGTCCTTGTCGAAGATGCGTGGAAGTATCGAGAGGGTCGTCTGCCGGCCTTCCTTGAGGCTGAGCCCGCGATGCTTGAGCCACTTGCGATACACCGCATCGAAGGTGTTTTCGTCGGCGAGCCGGACAGCAGTGCGCTTCTGCTTGCGGTGAACGCGAGGATTGGTGCCTTTGGCCAGAAGGGCGCGCGCTTCGTCGCGTAGGCTGCGGGCCTCGCGAAGCGTCACCTCCGGGTAGGTGCCGAGCGACATCCGCTTCTGCTTGCCCGCCCAGTAGTAGCGGAAGTGCCAAGTCCTGCCCCCTGCAGCGGTGACGGCCAGGGAGAGGCCATCCAAGTCAGGGAGGGTGTATGCCTTGCCGGTTGCCTTGGCCTGTCGAACGGCCAGGTCTGAGAGTGCCATGCTCTTGCTCCTGAACATGAGTCAGGAACCAGATGCTGGTCACGTCGACCTCGCCCCTCCATCAACAATCCGGAATCAGCCGCGCCCGCAAAAATGGACTTGTTTGTGGACTTAAAAGTCCCGGCTGTAGGCGGATCGCAGTGGACTACGGCAGAACATCAAAGAGAGGAAAAGTCTTTGTGCGGCAACGACTTGCAGACTCTCTTGGACTTCTGCGGAAGTCCGCAGATTGATACAGTGGAGCGGGCGATGGGAATCGAACCCACGTCTTGAGCTTGGGAAGCTCAGGTCCTGCCATTGAACGACGCCCGCCAAGGGTCGAGGGGCGATTCTAGCGGAGCGACTGCGCCGCCTGCAGGCCGCTGCGCACGGCGCCTTCGAGCGTGGCGGGGTAGGGGCCGGCCACGTAGTCGCCGCAGGCCGACAGGCCGGGTGCGATGGCGCCGGGTGGGCGCTGCAGCGCCGGCGTGCAGGCAAAGGTGGCGCGCTTTTCGGTGACGGTGAGCAGCGGCGTGACCGGCAGGCCCAGCTGGCCCGCGGACTGCGCGGCGACGGCGCCCTGCAGCGCGGCCTGATCGCCCACGCTGGTGCTGACGACGAAGGCGAGCAGTCGCGTGGGGGGCTGGGTGGGCGTGATGGCGTCGCGGTCGAACACGAACTGCGCCGGCCCGTCAGCGCCGCTGCGCAAGGCCAGCATGGGGGCGCGCAGCCGCAACGGCGCGGCGGCGCCGGTCGCCTGCGCATACACGGTGGTGATGGCTTGATGCGACAGCCGCGCGGCGGCAGCCGACCATTCGTTCATCTGGTTTGCTATTGAAGGTGTAGCTGTAGGCGCGGAATGTGCGAGCAGCCGGGCCGCATGGGGCGCCGACGTGGCGATCAGCACGCGGTCGAACGGCTGGCCGTCGACCCGCCAGTGCGGCGCCTGCCAATGCAGGGCGAGAACGCGCCGGCCGGCCAGCACGCGCGCGCCGCGGGCGGCAAGCCAGCGCGCCGCCGCGTCGGGCAGCAGCGCCCCCAGGTCAAGGCGCGGCAGCAGCAGATGGGAGCCGCCGCGCTGGCTGAACAGTGCGTCTTGCAGCACGCGCAGAAACACCTGGGCGCTGGCCTGCGCCATCGGCGTGTTGAGGGCCGATACGCACAGCGGCTCGATGAAGTCGTGGTGCAGGCGCGGCGGCAGCGCGCGGCACAGGTCGGCCACGCTGGCGCGTTCATCGCAACGAAAGCCGGCGCGCCGCCACGCCAGCGCGGCGCGCAGCAGCGCCGCCTTGTCGCGCCAGTGCCAGCCGCGCGCGGCCAGAATGCCGGCCACGGCGTCCAGCGGCGCCGGCCAGTCGGGCAGCGCCAGGCCGCGGCCGTCGGGGTAGCGCAGGCACAGCGGCAGGCGCAGCAGTGCCGCGTCGGGATCGACGCCCACGGTGCGCATCAGCTGCAGGCAGTCGCGATAAGCGCCGATGAGTATGTGCTGGCCGTTGTCGACCATCACGCGGCGGCCGTCCGGCAGCGCCAGCGGCACGCCGCGCGCGCGCCCTCCCAGCTGCCGGGCGGCTTCGAACACCGTGACGTCATGACCCAGCGCCACCGCGCGCACTGCCGCCGCCATGCCGGCCCAGCCGGCGCCGATGATGGCGATGCGAAGGGGCGCTGCGGAGTTCATGGTTTCAAGTGAAATTGGCCTTTGACGCTTGTCTGGCAAGCGCAATAAGCTATTAAAATAAGAGCGATAAGACTGCACTCGGAGCGGCGCAGCAAGCCCCTTCTAAGGTCCGCGCAGCAGGCCGCGCGGAACGCCGTGCCAGCGGTGTCCCCGAGCACCGGCGTGGCCCCCGCGGGTGGGGGAGGCACCGCAGGCGCCTCATGGAGAGGCATTTTGGGAGGTCAAAACCTCCCTAACGCCTGCATCTTCCACGCCAGCCACAGCTTGCGCAGCGGCGTCAGGGCGATGCGCTGGTTCAGTACGTGAAAGCCGTCGGCCTCGATTTCGCGCAGCAGGGTGCGGTAGATGCTGGCCATCATCAGGCCAGGCTTCTGGCTGCGGCGGTCGGCGGCGGGTAGCAGGGCCAGGGCCTCGTCGTAGATGCGCTGGGCGCGCTCGGCCTGAAAGCGCATGAGCGCGACGAAGCGGTCGGTATGCAGCCCTTTCAGGATTTCGTGCGCCTTCACGTCGAATTGCTGCAACTCGTTGACCGGCAGATAGATACGGTCGCGCCGCGCGTCTTCGCCCACGTCGCGGATGATGTTGGTGAGCTGAAAGGCCAGGCCCAGCTTGTGGGCGTATTCGGTGGTCTGGCGTTCGGTCTGCCCGAAGATGCGCGCCGACACTTCGCCGACGACGCCGGCCACCAGATGGCAATATTTTTGCAGCGCGGCAAAGTCCAGGTAGCGCGTCTGCGTCAGGTCCATCTGGCAGCCGGTGATCACGTCCTGCAGCTGGCGCTGCTCGATGCCGAATTCGGCCGCATGCGGCATCAGCGCCTGCATCACCGGGTGAGTGGGTTGGCCAGCGTAGGCGCGGCCGACTTCGGCTTGCCACCAGGCCAGCTTGGTGGCGGCCACGCCGGGGTCGGTGACCTCGTCCACCACGTCGTCCACCTCGCGGCAGAAGGCGTAGAACGCCGTGATGGCCGCGCGGCGCCGCGGTGGCAGAAAGAGGAAGGCGTAATAAAAGCTGCTGCCCGAGGCGGCGGCTTTCTGCTGGACGTAGTCCTGCGGCGATGCGGTGGTGGGGGCGCTCACGATGGGGCGATTGTCCCATCCGGCGGGGCGCGGCCGCGCAGCGGCGCAGGTGTGCCAGCGCGCCGGGCAGGTTGCTCTGGCCCGTCGGGCCGTTGGTCCGCTGTCACATCCACAGCATGCGCCAGGCGATGAGCGGGGCGTCGGCCTTGCCGAGCGTGGGGCGCTGTTCCAGTGTGCGGTGGCCCTGCGCCGCCATCTTGTCGAGCACGCGTCGGGCGCCTTGCACCACGGCCCGCAATTCCCAGCCGGCGCGGCCCGGCACGCGGTGCACGAGCTTTGCCCCTTTTTGCAGGCTGGCGCTTGCCTGGTCTGCACACGCCGCTATCAATTGGGTGGTTTTTTCGTCGGACCGCAGCGCGGCGAACTGCGTTGCAGGGTGGGTGATGACGACGCCGTGCGCGGCGCATTCGGCCAGCGGCAGGTAGTAGCGGCCGCGCGGAATGTCCACCGACAGGTCTTGCCAGAAATTGATGAGCTGCAGGGCGGTGCAGATGGCGTCGCTGTCGTGCAGCGCCTGCGTGTCGTGCACGCCGTACAGGTGCAGCAGCAGGCGGCCAACGGGGTTGGCCGAGCGGCGGCAATAGTCGCGCAGTTCGTCCATGTCGGCGTAGGCGGCGCCATCGCGCGTCTTGACGACGTCTTGCGCGAACGCCGAAAGCAGGTCGTCCAGCGGCTGCACGGGCAGGCCAAAGGCGCGCATTTGCACCGCCAATGGCGCGAAAATGGATGCCCAGCGCGGCGACGGCGCCTGGCCCGCCGCCACGGCGTGCAGGTCGGCGCGGTACGCCGCCAGATCGGCCAGGCGCTGCGCGGCCGGTGCGACGCCTTCGTCGGCGATATCGTCGGCCGTGCGGGCAAAGTGGTAAATGGCGGTGATGGGCGGGCGCAAGTGCGGCGGGCACAGCCACGACGCCACGGGAAAATTCTCGTAGTGGTCGATGGCGGAGGGCGGGGCGGGGCGCGGCATGGGCGCGCTGATTGTGCCCGCGCGCCCGCGCTTGACATGGTCGTCGCTGATCAGTAGATTACTAACCAGTCAGTCATTAATTTTGAGGTGTGAGGGTCATGCAGCAATCCCTGTCTTATGTGCGGGCGGGCGGCCTTGTGCTTGCCGCGCTGCTGCTGGCCGCGTGCGGCAAGGCGCCGCCGCCCGAGGAGCCGGTGCGCGCGGTCAAGCTGGTGACGGTGGGCGAAGGGCGCTACGAATCCGGCCACGAATACGCCGGCGAGGTGCGCGCGCGCGTGGAATCGCGCCTGGGCTTTCGCGTGGCCGGCAAGATCGTGCGCCGCGCGGTCGAAGCCGGGCAGCGCGTGCAGGCCGGGCAATTGCTGGCGCAACTGGACGCGCGCGACTATCAACTGGCGGCCGACGCGGCGCGCGCGCAGGTCAGTTCGGCCACCACTCAACGCGACCTGGCGGCGGCCGACCTGAGGCGTTACCAGTCGCTGCGTGACCAGGGCTTCATCAGCGGCGCCGAGATCGAACGCCGCAGCGCCACGCTGAAGGCCGCGCAGGCCACGCTCGATCAGGCACGGGCGCAGCTGTCGTCGCAGGGCAACCAGGCCGGTTACACGCAGTTGCTGGCCGACGCTGGCGGCGTGGTGACTGGCGTGGACGCCGAAGTCGGCCAGGTGGTGGCCGCCGGTACGCCGGTGGTGCGCATCGCGCAGGACGGCCCGCGCGACGTGGTGTTTGCCGTGCCCGAAGACCGCGTGGCGGCCATCCGCGTGGGCCAGGCGGTGGGCGTGCGCGCTTGGGCCAGCGACGCGCAATGGAGCGGCAGCGTGCGCGAGGTAGCGGCCAGTGCCGACCCGGTGACGCGCACCTACGCCGTCAAGGTGGCGCTGGCCGGCGCGGCGCCGCCGCTGGGCGCCACCGTCACCGTCGAGCCGCAGCACAGCGGTGCGCAGGGTCAGCCGGTGATCAAGCTGCCGACCAGCGCCTTGTGGCAACAGGGCCAGGGCAGCGCGGTGTGGGTGTACGAAGCGGCCAGCGGCACGGTGCGCGCGCAAGCGGTGCAGGTGGCCGGCGCCGACGGCAACGAGGTGGTGATCGCCGCCGGCCTGACCCCCGGCATGCGCGTGGTGGCCACCGGCGCGCACGTGCTGGCACCCGGGCAGAAAGTCACCGTGTACCAGCCGACCACTGCGCCAGCGCGCGCCCCAGGCGCGCCGAGTGCTATTCATAACGCAGCAAGCGCGCCCACTGCCGCGGCCGCTGCCGCATCGCGCTGAGTGCCCGCATGAGCGAACACGAATCGCCCATTGACGGCGCCGCCGCGCCCGGCGAACCCAAGTCGGGCTTCAACCTGTCGCGCTGGGCGCTGGAGCACGCCGCGCTGGTGCGCTACCTGATGGTGGTGCTGATGCTGCTGGGCGTGGCGGCCTACTTTCAGCTGGGGCAGGACGAAGACCCGCCCTTCACCTTCCGCGTGATGGTGGTGCGCACCTACTGGCCCGGCGCCACGGCGCAGCAGGTGGCCGAGCAGGTCACCGACAAGCTCGAACGCACGCTGCAAGAGGTGCCCCACGCCGACAAGATCCGCAGCTACAGCAAGCCGGGCGAATCGCAAATCATTTTTCAGCTGAAGGACAACTCGCCGCCCAAGGACGTGCCGCAAATCTGGTACACGGTGCGCAAGAAGGTGGGCGACATGCGCTACACCTTGCCGCAGGGCGTGCAGGGGCCGTTCTTCAACGACGACTTTGGCGACGTGTATGGCGTGATCTACGCGCTGTCGTCCGACGGCTTCAGCTACGCCGAACTCAAGACCTTCGCCGACGACGCGCGCCAGCGCCTGCTGCGCGTGAAGGACGTGGCCAAGGTCGAGTTGTTTGGCGTGCAGGACGAGAAGATCTACGTCGAGGTGTCGCAAAAGCGCCTGGCGCAGCTGGGGCTGGACATGAGCGCCGTGCTGGGCCAGCTGGGCGCGCAGAACGCCGTCGAATCGGCCGGCGCGCTGCAGACGCCGCTGGACGTGGTGCAGGTGCGCGTGGGCGGGCAGTTCAACGACATTGAACAGTTGCGCGCCATGCCGATCCGGGGCGCGTCGGGCGCGCAGCTGCGTCTGGGCGACATCGCCGAGATCCAGCGCGGCTACGTCGAGCCGCCGCAGGTCAAGGTGCGCCACGACGGGCACGAGGTGATCGCGCTGGGCGTGTCGATGGCCAAGGGCGGCGACATCATCGCGCTGGGCAAGGCGCTGAAAGAAGCCAGCGCCGGCATCGAGCGCACGCTGCCGCTGGGCGTGAAGCTGGTGCAGGTGCAGGATCAGCCCAAGGCGGTCGCCACGTCGGTCAACGAATTCGTCAAGGTACTGATCGAGGCGGTGGTCATCGTGCTGGGCGTGAGCTTTCTGTCGCTGGGCCTGCACAAGCGGCCCGGCCAGCACCCGTTCTGGCGCGCCTACACGCTCGACCCGCGCCCCGGCCTGGTGGTGGGCATCACCATTCCGCTGGTGCTGGCGGTCACCTTTCTGGCCATGCAGTACTGGAGCATTGGGTTGCACAAGATCTCGCTCGGCTCGCTCATCATCGCGCTGGGCCTGCTGGTGGACGACGCCATCATCGCCATCGAGATGATGGTGCGCAAGATGGAGGAGGGGCACGACAAGTTTCGCGCCGCCACCTTCGCCTACGAGATCACCGCCATTCCCATGCTGACGGGCACGCTGATCACGGCGGCGGGCTTTCTGCCCATCGGCATCGCCAAGTCGATGACGGGCGAATACACCTTTGCCATCTTTGCCGTCACGGTGATCGCGCTGCTGGTCAGCTGGGTGGCGTCGGTGGTGTTCGTGCCGCTGCTGGGCGCCTGGCTGCTGCGCGTGCCGCCGCACGTGGCCGCCGCGCGCGCGCAGGCGCTGAACAGCGGCCAGGCACCTGTGCACGAGCCGCACGAGGTGTTCGACACGCCGTTCTACAACACCTTTCGCCGCCTGGTGCGTTGGTGCGTGGTGCACCGCTGGCTCACCATCGGCGCCACGGTGGCGCTGTTTGCGCTGGGGGTGCTGGGCATGGGCAAGGTGCAGCAGCAGTTCTTCCCCGATTCGAGTCGGCCAGAGATATTGGTCGACCTGTGGTCGCCCGAAGGCACGGCGTTTGCCGCCACCGAAGACGTGGCCAAGCGCGTCGAAGCGCGCCTGCGCGCCGAGCCGGGCGTGGCCAGCGTCACGCAGTGGATCGGCGCTGGCGTGCCGCGCTTTTACCTGCCGCTGGATCAGATCTTTCCGCAGACCAACGTGTCGCAGCTGATCGTGGTGCCGCAGGATTTGGCCACGCGCAACCAGATGCGGCTGGCGCTGCCGGCGCTGCTGGCGGCCGAGTTCCCCGAGGTGCGCGCCCGCGTCAAGCTGCTGCCCAACGGGCCGCCCGTGCCGTACCCGGTGCAGTTCCGCGTGATCGGGCCGGACCCGGTGCAACTGCGCGCCCACGCCGACGAGGTCAAGGCCGTGATGCAGGGCAGCGCCAACACGCGCGGCGTCAACGACAACTGGAACGAATCCGTCAAGGCCATGCGGCTGGAGGTAGACCAGGACAAGGCGCGCGCGCTGGGCGTGACCAGCCAGTCCATCGCCCAGGCCGGCCGCGTGATGCTGAGCGGCAGCACCGTGGGCCAGTACCGCGAGGGCGATAAATTGATCGATATCGTGCTGCGCCAGCCGCTGGACGAGCGCGACGCCATCACCGACATCGCCAACGCCTACGTGCCCACGGCCAGCGGCAAATCCATCCCGCTGACGCAGATCGCCAAGCCCGTGTTCGCGTGGGAGCCCGGCGTGCTGTGGCGCGAGAACCGCGACTACGCCATCACCGTCAACGCCGACGTGGTGGAAGGGCTGCAAGGCGCCACCGTCACCACCGAACTGCTGCCCCAACTGCGCGCGCTGGAGGCCAAGTGGGCGCAGGCCGGCCAGCCGCAGTACCAGATCCAGGTGGCCGGCGCGGTGGAAGAAAGCAGCAAGGGCTCGGCCTCGATCGCCGCGGGCGTGCCCGTCATGCTGTTCATCGTCTTTACCTTGCTGATGCTGCAGCTGCACAGCTTCAGCCGCGCCATACTGGTGTTCTTGACCGGGCCACTGGGCATTGCCGGCGTGGCCGCGGCGCTGCTGGTGCTGAACCGGCCATTCGGCTTTGTCGCGCTGCTGGGCGTGATCGCGCTGATGGGCATGATCCAGCGCAACTCCGTCATCCTGATCGACCAGATCGAAACCGACCGTGCGCGCGGCGTGCCCGCGTGGGAAGCCATCGTCGAATCCGCCGTGCGCCGCCTGCGCCCCATCGTGCTGACGGCCGCCGCCGCGGTGCTGGCCATGATTCCGCTGTCGCGCAGCGTGTTTTGGGGGCCGATGGCGGTGGCCATCATGGGCGGGCTGATCGTGGCCACGGCGCTGACGCTGCTGGCGCTGCCGGCCATGTACGCGGCGTGGTTCCGGGTCAAGCCGCCCGCGCCAGCGCTGGCGTAATAGACGGTCAGCGGCAGGGTAAAATACGCGGTTCGCCCATTTTCAAACGGGCGGCACGCCACGCGCGCCGCCCGACCCATTTGCTTTGATGCCGCGCGGGTGGCGAAATTGGTAGACGCACCAGGTTTAGGTCCTGACGCCAGCAATGGTGTGGGGGTTCGAGTCCCCCCCCGCGCACCACGATTAACTTTCAAGACGAGAAAATTGCCATGGCCGTGAATGTCGAAACCCTTGAGAAGCTCGAGCGCAAGATGACGCTCACGCTGCCCGTTGACGCCATCAAGAACGAGGTGGATGCGCGGCTGAAAAAGCTGGCCCGCACCGTGAGGATGGATGGCTTTCGCCCCGGCAAGGTGCCGTTGAGCGTGGTGGCCCGCCAGTACGGCTATTCGGTGCAGTACGAAGTCATGAACGACAAGGTGGGCGAGGCGTTCTTCAACGCCGCCAACGAGGCCAAGCTGCGCGTGGCCGGCCAGCCCACCATTACCGAGAAAGAAGGCGCGCCCGACGGCCAGGTCTCGTTTGACGCCGTGTTTGAGGTGTTCCCCGAGGTCAAGATCGGTGATCTCGCGGGGGCCGAGGTCGAGAAGGTGTCGGCCGACGTCAGCGACGAGGCCATCGACCGCACCGTGGACATCCTGCGCAAGCAGCGCCGCAGCTTTGCCCAGCGCGCCAAGGATGCGCCGGCCGAGGATGGCGACCGCGTCACGGTCGACTTCGCCGGCAAGATTGACGGCGAGCCGTTTGACGGTGGCAAGGCCGACGACTTCCAGTTCGTCGTGGCCGAAGGCCAGATGCTGAAAGAGTTCGAGGATGCCGTGCGGGGCATGAAGGTCGGCGAAAGCAAGACCTTCCCGCTGGCCTTCCCGGCCGACTACCATGGCCAGGAAGTGGCCGGCAAGACGGCCGACTTCATGGTCACCGTCAACAAGATCGAAGCCGCCCACCTGCCCGAAGTCAACGAGCAACTGGCCAAGTCGCTGGGCGTGAAGGAAGGCACCGTCGAGGGGCTGCGCGGCGACATCCAGAAAAACCTGGAGCGCGAAGTCAAGTTCCGCCTGAACCAGCGCAACAAGCAGGCCGTGATGGACGCGTTGATGGCCAAGGCCGAACTGGACATCCCCAAGTCCAGCGTGCAGGCCGAGATCGACCGCATGACGCAGGCCGCCCGTGCCGACCTGAAGGCGCGCGGCATCAAGGACGTCGAGAAGCTGCCTATTCCCGAGGACACCTTCCGCCCCGAGGCCGAGCGCCGCGTGCGCCTGGGCCTGGTGGTGGCTGAGCTGGTGAAGGCCAACAACCTGCAAGCCACGCCCGAGCAACTGAAGGCGCAGGTCGAAGAACTGGCCGCCAGCTACGAGAAGCCCGAGGAAGTGGTGCGCTACTACTACGCTGACAACCGCCGCCTGGCCGACGTTGAGGCGATGGTCATCGAAAACAACGTGACCGAGCACGTGCTGAAGCAGGCCAAGGTCACCGAGAAGAAGCTGGGCTTTGACGAACTGATGGGCAACAACTGATCCACCTGGGGCGCGGGCGCGCCAGGCCGGTTGCGCGGCGCCCCGAGGTCGCCGTGGCTGGCCGCACGCGTGTTCAACCTGCTGCGGATGTGCCAGCCTGCATTTCAGTTGGCTATTGCAGTTGGCTATTGAAAACATAGCTGCTCGCGCTTGCTGGACGAGCGCCAGACGTTGATTGAGTCATGTATGGCGCACGGGCCAGAATCGCCGGCCAGCGCGGCGACAATGGGGCTTGGAATCGGTTGGTTCCGGCCCCATTTGCCTTTCATCAAGAACACGGAGCTTCCATGAGCACTTACGAAACCCAGCGCAATCTTGGCTTGATCCCCATGGTGGTCGAGCAGTCGGGGCGCGGCGAGCGGTCTTATGACATTTACTCGCGCCTGCTCAAAGAGCGCGTGATTTTTCTCGTCGGCGAGGTCAACGACCAGACGGCCAACCTGGTGGTGGCGCAACTGCTGTTCCTGGAAAGCGAAAACCCCGACAAGGACATCTCGCTTTACATCAATTCGCCGGGCGGCAGCGTGACGGCCGGCATGTCGATCTACGACACCATGCAGTTCATCAAGCCCGACGTGTCGACCATGTGCCTGGGCTTCGCGGCCAGCATGGGCGCCTTCTTGCTGGCGGCCGGTGCCAAGGACAAGCGCTACAGCCTGCCCAACAGCAAGATCATGATTCATCAGGTGCTGGGCGGCGCGCGTGGTCAGGCGACCGATATCGAGATCCATGCGCGCGACATCCTGCGCACCAAGGACCAGATGAACCGCATCCTGGCCGAGCGCACGGGCCAGCCGCTGGAGAAAATCCAGCGCGACACCGAGCGCGACTACTTCATGACCGCGGACGAAGCCAAGGACTACGGCATCGTCGATCAAGTGATCGCGAACCGTCCCTGAGCAGGGCGCGCGCCTGCCCGCGCCTTGCGCACGACGCACCAGCGCTTTTTTGGCGTTTGTGGTGCGCGAACCCTGATCCAGCCAGCGCGGGCAGCTATCGTTTTAAAGCGTACTTCGTCGGCACCCGCGCTTTGCGGGTGATCAACGCCACGCCTCGTCGCAGGGTGCCATGTTGGTATCATGCGCCGATTCACCATGAAACTGTCACCTAATGGCCGATAAAAAGGGCTCTTCCAGCGAAAAAACGCTTTACTGCTCGTTCTGCGGCAAGAGCCAGCACGAGGTCAAAAAGCTGATCGCCGGTCCGTCGGTGTTCATCTGCGACGAGTGCATCGACCTGTGCAACGACATCATCCGCGAGGAGGTGCCCGAAGGCGGGGCGCCTGGCGAAGCGCGGGGCGACGACTTGCCCACGCCCGCCGACATCAAGGCCAATCTCGACAATTACGTCATCGGGCAAGAGCGCGCCAAGCGCACGCTGTCGGTGGCCGTCTACAACCACTACAAGCGCCTGAAGCACAAGCAAGAAGCCAAGGATGGCGACGTCGAGCTGGCCAAGAGCAACATCCTGCTGATTGGCCCCACCGGCAGCGGCAAGACGCTGCTGGCGCAGACACTCGCGCGCCAGCTGGACGTGCCCTTCGTCATGGCCGACGCCACCACGCTGACCGAGGCCGGCTACGTGGGCGAAGACGTCGAAAACATCATCAGCAAGCTGCTGCAAAGCTGCAATTACGACGTCGAACGCGCCCAGCGCGGCATCGTCTACATCGACGAGATCGACAAGATCAGCCGCAAGGCCGACAACCCCAGCATCACGCGCGACGTGTCGGGCGAGGGCGTGCAGCAGGCGCTGCTCAAGCTGATCGAGGGCACCCTGGCCAGCATTCCGCCGCAGGGCGGGCGCAAGCATCCGAATCAAGATTTTCTGCAGATCGACACCACCAACATCCTGTTCATCTGCGGGGGCGCGTTTGCCGGGCTTGAAAAGGTCATCGAGGCGCGCACCGAGGCCAGCGGCATCGGCTTTGGCGCCACCGTGCGCAGCAAGCAGCAGCGCTCGATCAGCGAGGCCTTCCAGGAGGTGGAACCGGAAGACCTGATCAAGTACGGCATCATCCCCGAACTGGTCGGCCGCATGCCCGTGGTGGCCACGCTGGCCGAGCTGACCGAGGACGCGCTGGTGCAGATCCTCACCGAGCCGAAGAACGCGCTGGTCAAGCAGTTTGGCCGCCTGCTGCAGATGGAAGGCGTCGAGCTGGAGATTCGCCCCAGCGCGCTGAAAGCCATCGCCCGCAAGGCGCTGGCGCGCAAGACCGGCGCGCGCGGCCTGCGCTCGATCCTGGAAGGTGCGCTGATCGACACCATGTTCGAGTTGCCGCACACGGCCAACGTGGCCAAGGTGGTGGTGGATGAAAACACCATCGAAGACAGCCAGCCGCCGTTGTTGGTGTATCGCGAAGCCGCCAAAAAGGCCTGATCTCAAGCCGTTTTTCGCGCTAGCGCTGATGATATAAGCGCTATTGGCTATAAAAATGGTAGCGTTCACCGCTTGCGTCGGGCGCGGCGCAAGTGATTTACGCCACCTTTGCGCGTCCGCCCCGTCGCTGGGTTGAAAATGTCGCCTGAGCAGCCATCTCTGGCTGGATCACCCGAAGGATTCTCAATGTCCGGAACCACCCCCTTGCCCGCCACCCCCATCGACCTGCCGCTGCTGCCGCTGCGCGACGTGGTGGTGTTTCCTCACATGGTCATCCCGCTGTTCGTGGGCCGGCCCAAGAGCATCAAGGCGCTGGAAACCGCCATGGCGGCCGACCGCCGCATCATGCTGGTGGCGCAGAAGACGGCGGCCAAGGACGAGCCGGCGGTCAACGACATGTTCGAGGTTGGCTGCGTTTCCACCATCCTGCAGATGCTCAAGCTGCCCGACGGCACCGTGAAGGTACTGGTCGAAGGGCAGCAGCGCGCCACCGTCACCGACATCGAGGACGGCGAAGCCCATTTCACCGCCACCGTCACGCCGCTGGAGGCCGATGGCACCGACAAGGACAACGCCGAGGTCGAGGCGCTGCGCCGTGCCGTGATGCAGCAGTTCGACCAGTACGTCAAGCTGAACAAAAAAATCCCGCCCGAGATCCTGACGTCCATCGCCAGCATCGACGAGCCCGGCCGCCTGGCCGACACCATTGCCGCGCACCTGCCGCTCAAGCTGGAGAACAAGCAGGCGGTGCTGGATCTGTCCAGCGTGAAGGAGCGTCTTGAAAACCTGTTCGAGCAGCTTGAGCGCGAGGTCGACATCCTCAACGTCGACAAGAAGATCCGTGGCCGCGTGAAGCGCCAGATGGAGAAGAATCAGCGCGACTTCTACCTGAACGAGCAGGTCAAGGCGATCCAGAAGGAACTGGGCGAGGGCGAAGAGGGCGCTGACATCGAAGAGATCGAGCGCAAGATCAAGGCCGCGCGCATGCCCAAGGAGGCGCGCAAGAAGGCCGATGCCGAGTTGAAGAAGCTCAAGCTCATGTCGCCCATGTCGGCCGAAGCCACTGTGGTGCGCAACTACATCGACGTGCTGGTCGGCCTGCCCTGGGCCAAGAAGACCAAGATCAAGCATGACCTGGCCTATGCCGAAGAGGTGCTGAACGAAGACCACTACGGGTTGGAAAAGGTCAAGGACCGCATCCTTGAATACCTCGCGGTGCAGCAGCGCGTCGACAAGGTCAAGGCGCCTATCCTGTGCCTGGTGGGGCCGCCCGGCGTGGGCAAGACCTCGCTCGGCCAGTCGGTCGCCAAGGCCACGGGCCGCAAGTACGTGCGCATGGCGCTGGGTGGCATGCGCGACGAGGCCGAAATCCGCGGCCACCGCCGCACTTACATCGGCGCCATGCCGGGCAAGGTGCTGCAAAGCCTGAACAAGGTCGGCACGCGCAACCCGCTGTTCCTGCTGGACGAGATCGACAAGCTGGGCATGGACTTCCGCGGCGATCCGTCGAGCGCGCTACTGGAAGTGCTGGACCCCGAGCAGAACCACACCTTCAGCGACCACTACGTCGAGGTCGATTTCGACCTGAGTGACGTGATGTTCGTGGCCACCAGCAACTCGATGAACATCCCGCCGGCGCTGCTGGACCGGATGGAGGTGATTCGCCTGTCGGGCTACACCGAGGACGAGAAGACCAACATCGCCATCAAGTACCTGCTGCCCAAGCAGATGAAGAACAACGGCGTCAAGGACGACGAGCTTCTGGTGACGGAAGAGGCCGTGCGCGACATCGTGCGTTACTACACGCGCGAGGCGGGCGTGCGTTCGCTGGAGCGCGAGCTGTCCAAGATCTGCCGCAAGGTGGTGAAGGCGCTGCAATTCAAGCAGATGGAGCCGCAGGTCAAAGTCACGTCCGAGAACCTGAACGATTTCCTGGGTGTGCGCAAGTTCACCTATGGCCGCGCCGAGCAGCAGAACCAGGTGGGCCAGGTGGTCGGTCTGGCGTGGACCGAAGTCGGCGGCGACCTGTTGACGATCGAAGCCGCGACGATGCCCGGCAAGGGCGCCGTGCAGCGCACGGGTCAGCTCGGCGAAGTGATGAAGGAGTCCGTCGAAGCCGCGCGCACCGTGGTGCGCTCGCGCGCCCGCGGCCTCGGCATCAAGGACGAGGTGTTCGAGAAGAAGGACATCCACATCCACGTGCCCGACGGCGCCACGCCCAAGGACGGCCCGAGCGCTGGCGCGGCCATGACCACAGCCATCGTATCGGCTCTCACGGGCATTCCGGTGCGCGGCGAAGTCGCGATGACGGGCGAAATCACACTGCGTGGCGAGGTCACGGCCATCGGTGGCCTGAAGGAAAAGCTGCTGGCCGCGCTGCGAGGCGGTATCAAGACGGTGATCATTCCTGAAGAGAATGTGAAGGACTTGCAGGAAATCCCCGCCAACGTGAAGGAAGGCCTGAAGATCGTGCCGGTGAAATGGATCGACAAGGTGCTGGAAGTGGCTTTGGAGCGTCAGCCAGTGCCGTTGACCGATGACGATGCCGTGGCCTCGTCCGAGTCCGCGGCAGCTCCGGCTGCGGCCAAGAAGCCCAGCCGCGGCGCGGCAGTGAAGCACTGACGACGAATCTTCGAATAATTTTTTGGATGCCTTGCAAAAGGTCGTGATTTCACGCTACAATGCAAGGCTTACGACGCGGGAATAGCTCAGTTGGTAGAGCGCAACCTTGCCAAGGTTGAGGTCGCGAGTTCGAGCCTCGTTTCCCGCTCCAAATTCGCAGCCGGTCACCAAACCGGCGGCAGCAAAAAAAGGAAGCTACGCTTCCTTTTTTTGTATCAACCCGGCGCGATAGCAAAGCGGTTATGCAACGGATTGCAAATCCGTCTAGTCCGGTTCGACTCCGGATCGCGCCTCCACCCAAACTCCCCGCAAGTCCTTACCCAATAAGGGTTGGTAGCTACAGATAACGTAGCAGCTTATTCAGACAACATTCAGAATAGTCGGGAATAGGCGAATTGCTACCGTTGGGCAGTAGCATTGCTACCGCCATGGCGACCTCCATTCAAAAGCGCGGCACCAAGTACCAGCTGCGCATCACGCACCCCCTGCTGATCCGACCGTTCTTCGCCACGCTGCCCAGCGAGGAGGAGGCTTGTGCGAGCCGCGACGGGCTGATGGCGCTGCTCGAAAAAGGGGTGGTGCCCCAGGTGATGAAGGTCACGCCCCTGGAGCAGGACAACCCGCTGCTGCTCTCCGTGATCCGGGACTACGAAAAAAAGGCCCCCATCACGAAGAGTGATCAGGCCTTGTTTGGCCACATGACGAGGGAGTTGAGGGGGGTGCGGCTGCACGACATCGGCGCCGTGTGGGCCGATGAGTGGGTCCAGCGGCTGAAGCTCCAAAAAAACCTGGCCCCAGGCACCATCAGGAAGCGCGTCGAAGCGCTGGCCCGAGCACTGGACTGGCACTGGCGGTCAGTGACCCCCAAGGGCGAGACCCCGCCCGCCAATGCGCTGCGCAGCATGCCCCGCGGCTACAGCTTGTACAGCCCGGCAGACACTCGGCACCTGGGCGAAAAGCAGCGCCCCAAGACCGATGTGGCGCGCGACAGGCGGCTGAGTCCGAAGGAGCTGGCAGCGCTGGAGGCGTACTTCAGGGCGCACCCGGCGCTGGCTGAAGTGGAGATGTTCTACCGGTTGGTGGTGGATACGGGGCTGCGCATGTCGGAGGCGTACACGCTGCGGCGCGACCAGGTGGACCTGGAAGGCGCGTACCTGCGCGTGGATGGCAGCAAGGGGCATCGCGGCGCTGCCAAGCCGCGCACGGTGCCGCTGAAGAAGAACCTGCGCCCGATGCTGAAGAACCTGTGCAGCGTGCGTGACGGGCTATTGTTCACGTTCTGGGACGGCACGTCGGCGGGCAAGCGCAGGACGACGAACTGGCTGTCGTGGCGCTTCAGGACGGTGTTCGAGAAAGCGGGCATCCCCGACATGACGGAGCACGACCTGCGCCACGAAGCGTGCTGCCGGTGGATGCTGCTGCGCGACAAGCGCGGCTGGCTGTTCACGGACATCGAGATCATGAAGATCATGGGCTGGACGTCCAAGGCCATGATGCTGCGCTACGCCTCGCTCAGGGGCGAGGACCTGTCGGCCCGACTCGGATAGCGGACGAACAAGGCGTCAGCGGTCGTGGGCGCTGCGCGCTCTTCCCTGTCATGTACGCTCTCATCGCGGCTTTGTACTGGCGAATACGGGCCATGCGCGCGGCCGCCGCGCGCTTGCGGGTATTGGCGCGGCGCTGCATGGCTTTGATGCCGGGGCGTTTTTGGTGCTTGCGCCCCGGTTGTTTGTCGTAGGCACGCCGCAGCAAGGCCTCGGCCTGGGTGACGGTTTGGTCGAAGTCACGGCGCATCGCCGGCCTCTTCCGCAGCGTCCTTCAGCAGCTCGTCGATCGCGTACTGCGGCACCCGGTAGCCGAGCTGCCTCAGCTCCTGCAGGAAGGCGGCCGCGTCTTCGTAGCTCATCCCGTCGCGGGTCTTGCCCGCGTAGGGCAGGTCGATGCTGACCATGGTGGCTTGCTTGAGCATCTCGCTGACAAGTTCGTGGCGCTCGAACCAGGCCACGGAGTCTGCCGGCAGCGCCGGCGCCGGCAACGGGCTCTTGAACACGTAGCGCTTGCCGGCGACGTGGACGGTGATGCCGCCATTGACGTCTTCGTAGGCGTACACATCGCACTGATGGTCGTTGTGGGAGAAACGGCAGTAGCTCATGAATGCTCCTATCCGCGTCGGCCGCCGCGTACGCCGGCCGCGGTATTCCACGCTCGCGCGATGGCCCAGGAACGGGCGTAGCGCGGCACTACGGCCCCCGGTTTGTTCGGGTACGTGAGGCAGTTGACTCCGTTGGCGTTCATGACGCCGGCCCAGCCTGAAACACGGCTGAACAGTTCAGCGCGGTAGGGCGGGTGCGCGAAGTGTGGCGCTGGTACGGCGCCGCTGGTATTGATAATTGGTGGTGTCATGCATGCTCCTCGACGTGCTGCCGCATCCAGCGCGTGATACGCTGCTCGACGCGCGGCGATGTGCGGTAGCCTTTTTCGTAGTGGCTGATGGTGCTGGCGCTCAGGTTGATTTCCTCGGCCACGTCGCCCTGGGTCATGCCGAACAGGCCGCGCAGCTGGGGCAGCGTCATCTCGCCGTTGTGCTCGGTCTGCATGTGCCGCAGGAGGTTCTGGAAGGTGCGGTTGCAGCAGGGGCAGACGCCGTTCATCACGCGCGTGCGCATGCGGGTGTGGGCCTTGGTCACGCGCTTGTGGTCGTTCTCGGCCTTGCCGGCGCGCGCGTTGGCAGCGACCAGCTGTTCCTGTGTGCGAGCGAGCTGCGCCTTCAGCTGCGCTTCGGGGCTCTCGCGGAATCCCTGCCCGTGGCCGTTCATGCAGTACCAGGTGGCCTGGTCGCGTTTGCGCTGCTCGTAGAACTGCTCGGACATGCCGAACAGGACGCCGCACTTGTAGCAGCTGATGGTCACGAAGTTGGTGGTTCGGCTGTAGGTACTCATGCGTGCTCCAGGGCGTCTACGAAATGGATGGCTTGATTGAGGACCTGAGCCTTCAGCGAGGGCTCGAAGGCCTGCGCCTCTTCGATGGCGGCGGAGACGTCGAGCAGCGCGCTGACTTGCCAGCGGTGCTCGTCGGCGGCTACGGTCATCAGGGTGTCGAGGCCGGTCTTGAGGGGCGCGGCTTCGTCCAGGCGGTCGCTGATCTCCATGGCGCGCAGCAGCACGGCGAGGAACCAGCTGGCTTCAGCGATGAGGTCGGCGCATTCCTCACCCTGCTGCAGCACGTGCAGGCGAATCTTCACTGTCTGCAGGCGCACACGCAGCCCTTCGCGCGCCACGGCGCGAGCGATGGGGTTCTGGCCGACCAGGGGACCGACCTTGCGGGCCTTGAGCCTCATGCCGGTGCCTCGCCTTTGACCTTGCCCTTGCCCTTGGGCCAGCCGGCGGCGACGAAGTCGGCCACGACGTTGGCCAGCGCCGGCAGCGTCTTGCTGATTGCGGTGGTTTCGGTCGGCAGATACTTCTCAAATTCCGGCAGCGCCTCCTGCAGGGCCTTGCGGGTTGACACACCGTAGGCGCCCTGGCGCAGCTTGGTGCGCAGCGCAGAGCGGTGCTCGCGCTGCGCGGTGTCGAGCGCGCGCAGGCGCGCCACTTCGGGTTTGGCGAGCAGCTTGTCGGCCCACGCGTGGGCGTTGTCCCAGTCGCTTTCGCTGCACGGTACATCGTAGCTAGCGTGGTGCGGCACATAGACGCGCTCGGCGCGCAGGTAGGGCTTCAACGCAGGTTTTTTCCAGAGTTCCTGGACGGCGGCGGGGAGTGTCTCCAGGGCCGCGGCGAAAAGAGCGTCGCCGATCAGCTTGCTGTAGTCGATCTCGGGCACGTCGTTCATGGCGGCGTCGACGAAGGCGTCGCGCAGGTAGTTGGTCAGGCGCACGGAGGTTCCTTTCAGTCAGGGAAGTTGAGGGCGGTGGTGGCGTGCAGGATGGCCTCCACCGTGCTGTAGAAAACTTCGCCCAGCGCGGCGCACTGCGGCGGAATCTCCACGATGGGCGAGGTGCGGTAGTTGCCGCTGTCACGGCAGTCGATGCGATCGCGCCTGGCGTCGGCGCGGGTGGCGTGGGCGTGCAGGTACAGCTCGTTCGACGTACCGCCTTCCTGCACCACGACATAGGTCTCGCGGGGCTTGGGGGGTTTGGCAGCTCCGGTCATTTCAGCTGGGTCTCTTCGGCCAGGGCGTAGGTGACGACGCCCCGCAGGTCGTTGAGGAACGCCAGCAGTCCCGGTTTGTCGGTCGGCACGTTGATCTCCAACGCGCTGATGTCTTTAGCGGCGTAGCCTGCGCGGCGGTAGGCAGCGCGGGCCTTGGTCAGCTCGGCCTGCGTGCCGACGAACACGGCTTCGCGGCTCTCGGCGTCTTCGGCCTGGATGAAGTACAGCTTCATGGCGTGCTCCTTTCAGTGGGGGGTGCGCGTGTCGTCTCCGTTGACCACGATTCCGCCGGGCATCTGGGCGGCGATCTGATCGGCGGCGCCCTTGAGGGCGCGGAGGGTGTGGTAGGTCAGCATGCAGATCAGCATCTCGCTGGTGCTGACGCTCTCGTGCTCGGGAGTGAGTTCCTCGCTGTCGATGTGATTCATGACGTGCGCGACGCGGTCAGGATCGGCAGAGCAGGTCATGCTCAGGCCGCCGTAGATGCCCAGCTCCTGCGTGCGCAGGGTGATGGTGACTTCGGTGATGGGGGCGTCTTTGCTCATGGTCTGGTCTTTTTGGTAGGGGGTGTGGGGGTAGGGCGCATGCTCAGGCGCAGCGCCTTGATGGCGAGCTTGTTGCCGCCGCGCGCGCTCTCGATGACGACCTTGCGCGTGATCGGGACGGACTGCCCTTTTATTTCGGTCGGGAGCACCTGCAGCGTGGGCTTGCCCGAGGGTTCGATCACAGTGGCCAGGCACCAGCCGTGGGCGCGGGCCTGCTCTGCGTCGTGGGAGGTCCATTCATCTTTCATCGCGCAAGATATTCAGATAAAAGGGCGCGGGTAGGCCCTTGGCGGTGCACGGGGTGCGGGTCAGCTGCGGCTGGTAACGACGATACGGACGTCGCCGGAGACGATGGTGACGTTCTTGCCGTCGTCGGTGATGAGGATGCCGGCGCGGTTCATGACCACGATCTCGGCCCCTGGTGCGTCTTCGCGCTGAGCGGCGCGAAGCCGGTAGCCCCACCGGTGCCGCTGGTCGCCTTCCATGGGCTTGAATTCCCGCGTCAGCATGCCCTTGCGGTACATGTAGCCCAGATAGTCGGACACGCGGTTGAGGTTGGGGAAGAGTTCGCGGATGGCAGGCTTGTCAAAAACTTCCGAGGCAGTCAGCGGTTCAGTGGCCTGGTTGAGTACCCGTAGTACGGCGGTTCTCACTTCTTCGTTGGGTGTTCGCATGGGTGCAGTCCTCCTTCAGGGCGGTCGTGGGAATCGTGGATTCTCATGGTGCCGGGCAAACGGCTGATTGTCCCGGTACACCGCCTTCTTGACGTAGAGGTACATCAGGTAAAGGAGTAACAGGTTATAACTCAGCCGGTAGACGTTGGAGCTGATACCGACGACGGTCGTCAGGAGACGGATGATTCGCATGACAACGTGGCCTCTCTGATGTGGTCGAGCAGGATGCGGCGTGGCTGCACGCGTTCGCTGAATGTGCTGGCGTACATCGAGAGTTCCCAGATCAGCGGGGTGTGCATGAGCACCACGCCGTCGGCGCACCCCACGGCCACACAGACATTGCGGCCTTCATGAAAGCGCTTCGACAACCAGTTCTTCTGCAGTTCAGTGAGCCCGATGTCCACCCGCGTGGTCGGGCGTTGCGGCACCTTGACGTACTTGTATTCCACCCACAGGTCGCCGCCGTTGCCGCTGTACCAGCAGTCGGCGATGCCGCTGTTGTAGGTGTTGTGGTTCTTCATGCGGTACACCTCGGTGGGCAACGTGCGGTGCACCCATGCAATGAAGGTGTTTTCAGGACCGCGTGCCACGGGTGCCTTTGCGCGGGGTTTTCACGGCGGGGGGCGCTGGCGCATTGCTGGCCTCGTGTTCGATCAGCATGTCCAGCGCGTGCTTGGCCTTTTCCAGGTCCGCGAGGCCGCCCTTGTCGCGGAAGCGGGTGACGTACTTGACGACCGTGTGCTGGCACGCGTCCAGCTTGTTGGCCATGCTGTACTGCATGGGCTGGATCGCCAGCTTGCGGTAGTGGTCGCCACCGACCTGGGTGTCGTATGCGCTCATGCGTGTACCGTCGCTTTCTGCATGTTCTTGAAGAGGGCCTGCACGCACTTGGCCTGATTGACGGCGTCGGCGAGGGCGTTGTGGTTGTTGTTCAGCGGTTCGGCCTGGATGCCGGGCAGGTTGCGCAGGGTGCGCACGCAGCGGCTGTTCCAGTGGCGCCAGGGTGGCATGGCCTGGTGCTGCGCGTAGGCGTGGGCCAGCATGGGCAGGTCGAAGTCGGCGCCGTTGCTCCACATGCGCGTGTCCGATGTCGGGTCTGCCGCGGCGACCCAGTCGGCGAAGTTCCAGAGGGCTGTCTCCAGCGTGATCTTGGGCTCGTGGAAGACGGCTTGTGCTGCGGCGCTCTGCTTCATCCACCAGATGAGCGTGTCCTCGCTGACGCGCCGGCCCTTGAGCAGGTTGCTCTCCACGCAGATGGAGGCGTAGAAGCCGTTATCGTCGATCTTGTCGCTGTGCGCGTCGAAGCGCACAGCGCCGATGCTCATGATGACGGCATCGGCGGTCGTGGCCAGGGTTTCGAGGTCAACCATGACGTCTTTCAATTTACTTCTCCTGGTGCTGGAAAAAGAACGCCCCGCACGGTGAAGGTGCGGGGCGCCGGGATCAGCCGTGCGCGGTGACGAACTTGGCAGCGTCGGCTTCGGCCCTGGTCAGCGCGGCCTGCTTGCGTTCGACCAGCTTGGCGGCCTTGTCGCGGGCCTTGACGTGCTCGTTGACGGTCTTCTCGGCGGCCTTGAGCACGGCGCTGGCCTGCTTGTGTTCTTCCTTGGCCAGGCTGACCGCGGTCTTGAGCAGCTGGCGCTTCTGCAGCAGCTCGTCACGGGTCGGTTCTTTCTTGGTACGCGCCATCGTATTTCTCCTTGAGTTGGTTGGCGTAGTGGGTTTCGCGGAGCCGGACGGCCCGCTGGATCAACCGGGTGATGACCGACCGGCGGCGGCGTGTGGCGGCTTCGAGTTCGAGCGCCGCCACGACTTCTTCTTCGGTCAGCCTGGGCAGCCACTCGCGCAAGTCCTGGAACGAGCCCAGGACCTTGGTGACGTGGTACTGGCGGACGGCCACGGGGGCTTACCGGCGTGCAATCGCGGGGCGGGCGCCCGTGCGCGGCTTGGCGGCGGTGCCGCCCTGCAGCTTGGCGTGCACGGCGTCGGTGTAGTCGGGCAGGCGCTCCAGCAGCTGGCGGGCTTCGTCCTGGCGTGCTGCATGGGCTTCGACGTGCGGGTTGGCCTCGGGGTCGGAGAACACCAGCTGTGCGTAGGTGACGGCGTCGTTGAACGACACGGTCGTGACCACGCCCACCGGGGGCATGCCGAAGATGCGCACCACGTCGTTGACGTAGGCGTCGAACGCCTTGAGCGCGGTGGGCGAGACATTGAGCACCCACAGCGGGCCGTCCGGCGAGTCCGGGTCGGTGACCACCAGCTGGCGGGTGTTCTTGCAGGCCTTGCCCGCACCAGCGGAGCCGAACTGGTTCATCGGGCAGCTGTTGCAGCTGGTGGACTGCTTGGCGGGCGCGGTGGCGTGCGGCACCAGCTGCAGCGGGTTATCGCCGAGCGCGAAGCAGTCGGGCGGCGAGAGCGAGTTGGCGTCGTACGTGTCGTTGTAGTAGTTGTTGCGGCTGTTGAAGTCGACGATGACAAAGCGCTGGGGCTCGCGGGTCTGTACGCCGTTGGGCAACCTGAACTGCTTGTCCTGCGTGACGCGGATGTTCACGCCGGTGGCAGGCGCGGTCTTGCTCGCGGCCAGCGCGGCCTGCTCGGCCAGGCGCTCCTTGATCGAGACGACGCTGTTGTTCTGGCGAACGGCGACGGCGGTGCCAGCCGGCGGGGCGGCGGATTTCTTGGCGGCAGGGGCCTTGGTGGGGGTTTTGATGGCCATGTGATCGCTCCTGTAACAATACGATGAAAGATGAGTTGGTCAGACCGTGCGCAGGTTCAGACGCGTCTTGATGAAGGGCTGGACGCCGGGCACCTTCTTGCCCGCTTCCAGCAGCTCCCGGTACGCCGGATCGGAGACTCGGCGTTGCAGAAGGTGGTAGTACCTGTTCTTGTGGATGTAGGCGTAGAAGCTGTCCCAGTCTTCGACGCTGGCGGTGGTGCTGCGGGTTGACGAGGCGGTGGCGTTGCGGCCGGTGAGCTTGTCCAGGCCCTGCTCGCCCATGGCCTGCAGCAGCGCGTCCTCGGCGCCGGCAATGCGCTCGTCGAGTTCGGAGACCTGGGCGGTCAGGGCTTTCTTCTGCTCGCGCAGTTCCCAGAGGGTGTCGACCTGGGCGCCGAGGCTGGGGGTCTTGGCCTTGGGCGCCGCGCGAGGGGGCTTGCGTTCGGCAACAGCAGACATATCGTTCTCCTTGGGGGTGTGAATCATAACACGATGAATGACAGATGAAAGATCAAGCGGCGCAAATTTCCGCTTCGTTTTCCTCCTCGGCTCGGGCCTCCTCGGCCAGCTCGTCCAGGCGTTCCTGGATGATGTCGTTGTGGTAGAGCTGCTCGATCACGTTCTCGTCGGAGGTGAGGTATTCGTATTCAGCCTCCAGGTCGCGGTACAGCTCGATCATCAGGTCCCTGAGCAAGTCCTCAACGGCGTCGGCGGCTGCAATCCATTCTTCGTCGCCTGGGTTGGTGGCGGCCCAAAGAAGGTGCTTGAAGTGGTCTTCGTCCTCGTCGTAGGGGTTGTTGGCGTACCAGCCGCTGAAGTCGAAAGTTACACTGTTTTCGTGGTAATACCTGTCGTTATGCAGGAGGTACAGCGAGGTCCCTTCGGCCGCCTCCGCCAGGTGCTCGTAACCCGCCGCGGTGAGCAGTAGCGGTATGTTGCTGGCGACGCCTGTGAAGCACGCGCCGTCGCCCTGGCTCCAGAAGCCGGACCAGTAGCACTGCTCGACAACGAAGCCGACGGCGTGGGCCTTCTCCTTGGTTTGGGCGTAGTGGTATTCGCACCAGTCGTTGTCGTCGACGTCCCAGTCGCGGTATTTCTCCAGCAGGGCTTCCTGCTCTTCTTCCGGCAGCTGTTCCCACAAGGTGCGAGCCTCGGGGCTGAGCGTGGGGTGGTTCGGTTCATTTGCTGTAGAAGACATCGACTTTTCCTTCAGCGTTGAGCGGGATGTCGGGGGCCCAGGCGGGCGGCGTGCGCATGACCTTGATCATGAAGTCGAGGCAGCGCTTGCCGCCGGCCACGGTGGGCAGCGTGACGGTCTCGTCGTGCGTGGTCATGACCACCGGGTAGCGGCGGGCGATGACCGGCATCTGCTCACCAACGACGATGATCCGGGCCAGCGCCTGGACGATGTTCTCGGTGAGCAGCCCGCCGTAAATCCTGGCGCGGCCGTCGCGGCGCTGGTAAGACCAGCCGAGGTTGCCTTCGTCGTCGGCGGTGTGCCGCAAGTCGGGGTACTTGAGTGACAGGCCGTTGGGCAGTTGGATGTGGTTCTTTCCCCAGCGCAGGCACTTGTACGAGCCTTCGCGCCCTGCCGCCATGTCGAGGATGATCTGGTCACAGAGCCGCCAGAACTGGACGGTGCGATGCGACACATGGCGGTAGGTGTTGACGAAGGCCGAGCACTCCGCCAGCGTGAACTTGACCGGCGGGCCCATGGCGCCGGTGGCCAGGGTGTGCTGGAACTTGCGGTGCCCCATGCCATAGCCGAGCCCCAGCCGGGCGACCTTGCCGACCTGGCGTTCCATCTCGTCGGCCTTGGTGATCTCGCGGCCATAGAAGCTGTCGGCCAGTTTGCAGTACACGTCGCGGTCCAGGCCGGCGTCGTTAAGGCGGAAGTCCTCCAGCAGGTCGTCCTGGCCCGCAATCCACGCCAGCACGCGGGCTTCGATCTGTGACGAGTCGCAGATGGCTATGACGCGGCCCTTGGGCGCGAGCAGGCTCTTGCGCAGCTCGCCGCCCCGCGGCAGGTTCTGGTAGTTGCGCTTGTCGCCCGCGGAGAAGCGGCCGGTATGCGCGCCGTAGTAGTGGTAGAGCACGGGCAGCGTACCGTCGCCGCTGCGCGCCGATGCGAGCATGCGGCCGGCGCGCGTCTCGTTGATGGTGGACTTGACCATGAGTCGCGCTTCGACCAGCTCGCGCACGCGCTTCTTGGGGTGCTGCAGCAGGTCGGTGAATTCGAGGTCGGTCCTGGCGAAGGCGAACGTCTCCAGCCCCGTCGTGGGGCTGATCTTGACGGGCGTGTCGACCCCGGCTTCGTTCAGCAGGGCGCCGAAGCTGGCGTTGCTGGCGATCTTCTTGCGCACGGCCTCCAGCGCGGCGTCCTTGCCGTTGTGCAGGATCATGCGGGTCATCTCGGATTTGGTGCCGCCAACGCGGAACAGCAGCTCCTCGCGGGCCTTGATCTCGCGCGCCAGCTCGGCTTCGGCGCGCGGCACGTCGAGGTGCAGCCGGGGGCTGGTGAAGCAGCGCAGGGCGGTGTCGATGATGCCGAGCTCGGCCGCCGGGAACTGCTTCAGCATGTCGAGAAAAACGGCGTGACACAGCTCGACGTCCTGTGCGCAATACGCCGCCATCATGTCGTAGAGGTCCTGGAACAGCACCGGCACGCCTCGGCTGCGGTCCAGCACGGCAGGCAGCTTGTTGCCCCGTTGATAGTACGCGGCCACTGCGTTGAGGTCGGCCCTGATCTCGTTGCCGTGCAGGGCGCGCGCCATGCCCAGGGTGTCGTACAGGAAGTGCGGGTGCACGCCGTAGTGCTGGCTGAGGATGAAGCCGTCGAAGGCGGTGTTGTGTGCCAGCAGGGCGTGCGTGCGCCAATCAATGGCCGCAAGCGCTGCCTTGACCTTGGGTCCGGGGACCACGCGGACCTTGCGGCGGCCGACCTTGATGCCCATCATGTGCACCTTGAAGCGCGGGTCACGCACGTACTCGCTGGTGCTGAGTTTGCGTAACGTGTAGTCCTGGTCGTAGTAGGTCTCGAAGTCGATCGTGACGAGGCGGCTGAGGTCAAGCACCGGCGGTCTCCTGCAGCAGCTGCTTGCCTGCGTCGGTGGGCAGGAAGGTGATGTCGTTGCGGCCGTGGGCGCCGAACATCGTGACCAGGCCGCAGTTGCGCAGCTCCTGCATGTTGCGGTTGACGGCGCCGCGGGTGATCTTCAAGGCGTCGGCGACTTCGGCCGTGGTGGTGGCGCGCTTGGGAGCGGCCACGGCGCGCAGCTGCGCAATGAGCACGCGGCGTCGTTGGTATGACCAGCGCGGCAGGGGCTGCGCGGGCGCCGGGGCGGTGTTGAAGTGCCAGACCGGCTTGGTCAGGCCGTGGTAGTTGTAGTACATAGGTCAGGAAAAAGTAACGGTGTCGAGGTTGCAACCGTGCAGCCGGTTGAGGGCGGTGGTGTGTAGGCTGGCTTCGTTGGCCGTGGCGAAGTCCTCCAGGTGGTGCAAGGTGGAGCGCCCTGCTGCGTCAGGCGTGAGCCGGGCGTAGACGCTGTAGAACTCGGCCTGGTCAGGCGCGAAACACTGGCGAGCGAGGCCGTCAGGGCCTGTATATCGTGCTAAGTAGAAAAAGTAGCGAGGGTTCACGCTGCGGCTCCGTGCAGACGGTTCATGAGGGCGCAGAACTCATAGGCGCTGTCACGACTGAAAAACACCTTGACCGGCTGCATTTCGCGCCCCTCGGTACGGAACACGCAGAAATGATCAACACGCCCCATGGCGGCGATGCGGGCGTGCTCGGTGCCGTAGCCGACCATGGGGAATACGTGGTATTTCACGTTGTGGCTCCATGCAGGCGGCGCAGCACCGCCAGGTGTGCGCGCGCGTCGCCCTCCCGTTCGAATTCGGCGAGCAGGACGCTGGGTGGAAATCTATGTTGTTCGATGGGTCTGGCGCGCACCTGCCAGGTGACGACGGGAAGAGGCGGCCCGCACCAGTTGACGTGCGACGTCACGAAGTAGGTATGGCGGGTCATGACGCGAACAGGTCCAGCAGGTGCTGCATGCGCTTGTTCTTTCCCTCCAGAATCTGCACGACCTTCTCGTCGATGGTGCCGGTCGCAACCAGGGTGATGGTCTCGGTCTTCTGGGTCTGGCCGATGCGGTATTGGCGCCGCGAGCCCTGCTCGAACAGCTCCAGGTCGTAGGTGGGGGACGCCCAGATGGTGGTGCTGCCGCGCGTCAGGGTGAGGCCGTGCCCGGCGGAGCGGGGGTGGGCGAACATGACGCGGTAGGCGCCCATCTGGTAGGCCTGCACATAGTTCTTGCGTTCGGCATCGGTGGTGTCGCCGTCGATGACGCAGAAGGTCAGGCCGCGCCGCGTGGCCTCGTCAATCAGGGCGTTGCGCTGATGCTTCCACTGAAACATGACCAGGCTGTGCGCGCGCTCCTCAACCAGGTCGAGTACAGCTTCATAGCGACCGGTGTCGACCAGGGTGAAGTCGGTGTCGTCGGTGTAGACGGCGCCGCTGGCCAGCTGCAGCAGCTTGGTGGCGACGGCCGCGGCATTGATGGCGGTGAGTTCCTTGCCCTTCAGGCGCAGCAGGTGCGTGGCTTCCAGCTCCTGGTAGGTCTTGAGGTGCTTGCGGCTCAGGTGATAGTGGCGCGTGTAGCGGTGATTCGCCGGTATATCCACACAGGCTTCAAAACGGTGGCGGATCGTGATGTCGGACAGGAGGTCGAATACCGCCTCTTCGGCGCCGTCGCGGTCGATCCATTCGATGGCGTCCTTGTTGCGGCCGCGCTGGACCGGGGTGCAGGTGGAGTTGCGGAAGCCGTAGAAGCTGGGGCCCAGGCGACGACCACGGTCCAGCAGAAAGGCCTGGTGCCAGACGTCGGTGATGCTGCGGCCGTTGGGAGTGCCAGTAAGGCAGCTGCGATGCTCGAAGTGAGGGGCAATCTGGGCAAGGGCCTTGCTCCGCTGGCTGGTGTGGTGCTTGAAGGCGGTGCTTTCGTCGACGATCAATTCAGAGAACCGTGCGAAAAAAGACTTCGGCTGTTTGGCAAGCCACTTCACGGCGTCGTGGTTGGTGATGTAGGCGTCGGCGTCGGCGGCGAAGGCGGCGTCGCGGTTTTCCGCGCGCGCAACCGAGGTGACGATGCCGGGCTCGAATTTCTGGAAGTCCTCGGCCCAGGCCGATTCGAGCAGCGTCTTGGGAGCCACGATGAGCGCCGGCCCCGCGCCTTTGCGGCGCCGGTTGGAGAAGGCGCGGATGCGGGTGAAGGTCTTGCCGGTGCCGGGGTCGCTGACGTCGAACACGATGGGTGTGCGCAGGTCGTGCTTGAGCGATTCGACCTGGTGCGCCATGGCGCCGGCAAATAGCGGGTCAACCCGGGCTGTTGCCTTCTTCGATGATTTTCGTTCCAAGGTGGATGAGGTCATCGTGGTAAACGTGGTAGTTGTGGGCGTTGGAGGCGTGTGGATGGAGTTCGGAGGCGAGCTGCCGCAAGCGGTACAGGTCCCAGAAACGGTCGCTGCGCTGCCGTTGGCTGAAAGGAACGTCATGGCCTTTGGGCGGATGGTGGAGCCGCATCCACTGGATGATGGTGCTCAGCTGTGTCGGTGCGGAGGCGCTGTGCGAGGACGCGCATTCCCACGTCGCGGACGAAGGAGGACACGGCGTTGTATTGGGTCTGGTCGTGCTTGAACTGGACACGCAGCGCCAGCATCCGCCAGAACCTTTGTGGGCTTTCTCTGGTCGGGTAGGGTCCTTGTGCTTGGTCATTGGCGTTGGGTTGCTCTGGAAAATGCAGCCTCATGAGCGCTATCACGCTGTCCAATGACAAAACCTCCGCGGATGAAGTCGATGGCTCACATGTGTTCATAGGCTTATCGGGCATTGCGGTCGAGGAGATCGAGGTAATCGGGCCGCTGGACACGCAGCCGCATTTCCTGGCGGGCGGTATGGTCGCGGTTGGCGCGCACGAGTTTGCGGCGTTGGTGGGCGTTCATGAGGTGCTGATGGCGGTGTTGTACGCGGTGAGGGAGGCGGTGTACGCGTCGATCCAGCGGATGCTGCGCGCCATGATCTGGCGGTCGGACAGGCTGTGCCATTCCGTGTACATGGCATCCGTACGATAGGAAGGGGAGTGCAGCAGCAACAGAGCGCGCAGGCGGTTGATTTCCGCCAGGTGCGTGGCTTTGTACCTGCGCTTTTTGACGCCCCTCATCGCACGCCGACCTTGCAGTCGCCCGAGCCCCAGGGGCCGTACTGGCACCACTTGCAGGTGAAGAGCGAGGGGTTGGCGGGCCAGGTGTTGCAGCTCATGATGGCGTCAGCCTGGCGCTGGAAATTGTCGAGAAAGCGCAGGCCCTGCTGCCGTGTGTAGGTGCGGCTGGTAACGTCGCCAGTGTCGAGATACCAGAGCTCGGCCGTGACGACTTCGAGTTCGGGGTGGCGCAGGAAGGCCACCAGCTGGTAGAGCTGCAGCTGCTGCGCGTGCTTGATCTCGTTGCCGAATTTCTTGCCGGTCTTGAAGTCGATCACGGCGGCTTCCTGCGGGTTGCGGAAGGCCATGGCGTCGAGCTTCAGGCGCAGCCAGGCGTCACGCCATTCGGTGGGCTGCCAGTCGGGGTCCATGCCCCATTCACCTTCGACCGAGACCTGGCCGGTGGCATAGTGCGCGCGCAGCCAGTGGAGTGGCTGGCTGAAGTGCTTGCCGGCCTCGTGACCCAAGGCAGCCTTTTGCCCGGTGATGAACAGCTCGCAGTCGGTGTGGATGCGGGTGCCGCGGTCGTTGGCGTGCTCGGTCTTGCCAGGGGGCAAGGGGCGCGTGGGCTCGGGCACACGCGCGACGTGCAGCAGGTAGGTGCGGTACTTGCACTTCTCGAAATCACCGAGCTTCGAGAAGGACCAGGAGTTAAGGGTTTCGGCGGCGGTAGTCATTTTCTTTGGGGATGTCGGCGACGTTGATGTTGATGACGCGAGAGATGTTGGCCAGCAACGCGCCATCGCCAACGAACTTTTGCTCAATGTCGGTGTCTTCTTCGCCGATGCGGAGGAAGACGGCGTTGCCGAAGTCTTCGCCTTCGTCGCTGATGAGGGCGTCGCTGAGGGCTTCGTACAGCTCGACGTGGGCGGCGACGTCCTGGTATTCGGGATACCACTTGACGTCGGGGGCGCCGAAGCGGACGGTGAGGGTGTCGCCGTTGCGTTGGGCGCAGACCTCATCGACGGCGGCTCGGTACTCGCCGCCCTTGAGCGCGAAGGCCATCAGGACAGGGTTGAGCCTGTCGTAGGGACCTTCGGCAGCGTAGAAGACGTCGCTGCGGTAGCCCATGTCAAACCTCCAGTTGGATGGTTTCGCCGAACGGACCGACGTGGTCGCTGGTGGCGCACCAGAGGACGGGGTATTCGACAGGCGCGGGGAACGGGCCGTACATGTCGGTCAGATAGATGAGGCAGGTGGGGGTGATGCCTTCGTCGGCCAGGTGTTCGAAGGGCGGGCGGAAGTCGGTGCCGCCGCCGCCAAGCATTTCGAGTTCGACGGATTCGTGCGGGCTATAGGTGTCGACGCGGTTGATCTGGGCGTCGCAGTAGATGACCCGCAGCTCCTTGGGTTTGATGCTCTGGTGTATGGCATTGATCTCGGCGCCAAAGGCGTTCAGCAGTTCCTGGGTGACGGACCCTGAAGTATCCACGACAACAGTCAGATTATCGACGACTTGGCCAGACATGCCAGGCAGGATGAAGCCGTTGGCCATGGCCTTGCGGTTGGGACGGCTCCACGCGTAGTCGTCCTTGGAGAACTGCGTGGCGAAGCGCTGCAGGTATTCGCGCCAGTTGATCCGCGGCGTGGTCATGTCGTCGACAAGGCGCTGCAGGCTGCCGGGCAGGTGGCCGGTGCCCTTGGCGGCGTGAGCGGCCTGGATGGTGGCGATCTTCCAGGTGATGACGTCCTCGATCGAGTCGGCGCCGCCGTTGGGCTCGATGTTGTCGAGAGGCGGGTTCTTGCTGTCAGGCTCGTCGGGCAGGAGGTCGTAGATGGCGTCGGCCGTCATGTCGGCGAACTGCGCGTCGCAGAGCCAGCCGGGGATGGGGCGGAAACCCGCCGTCTGGAGAATCCAGTTGATGGCGTAGTCGGCGGCCTTGTTCCACTTGCCGTGGTGACGGCCGAGCAGGCGGCTGCCGTGATCGAGCACGCAGTGCATGACCTCGTGGGCCAGCAGTGTCTCGCGTTGTCGATCGTCCCATTGCGAGACGAATTTGGGGTTGTAGCGGATGACGCGCGTGTTGACGCTGAGCGTGGGCACGCTGGGGTCTTCGATGAGTTTGAGGCGCAGGGCCAGAGCACCGAAGAAGGGGTGGTTGCAGATGAGGCGGCTGCGAGCCATGGACATGAGATCGGCGGCGCTGGTCATGAGAGGACTCCAGGAATGTCAGCGCCGACCCATTTCGGGGGGCGTTTGAGGGGGGCGCTGTTGGGGATGGGGGCGATGTCATACGCGCCCGAGTGGGTGAGGAGGTAGCTGTCGCGCAAGGCCTCGTAGCTAAAGTTCAAATGCTCGGCCAGGTAGTCGTCAGCGTGCAACGCAGCCAGCAATACCTGCGGGCGTACCTGCGGGTGTGCATGAATGTCATAAGCGTTCCAGGCGTGCTGAGGAACGTTATGCAAGGTACGCATGGGGGCGTGCCAGCGCTTGAACTTGCGCAGCTTTTGTACTGCCGCGGCGTGTGCCGGCTTGTTGATGGTGGCCCGCACGCGTTGGTATAGGTAGTTTGGGGGAGTAAGCAGCTTCAACGACCGATCGAGCAATACGGCCGTGCGCGGAAAATAGACACCGTGGGGAGTGCGCACGTAGGCGTAGTTGCCATGGGTCCCGGTGGATAACCCTCTTTCTGTGTGATACCAGATGAAGCTGTGAGAGGACATGGAGTTCCACGGGCGGATGCGGGTGTTGCCGTCGGGGTAGTAGGTGATCAGGGGTGTTGCGTAGAGGCAGAGCGCAAAGGAGCCGTCGTCGTTGCGCTGCAGCCGCTTGTGTTCTTTGCGCTTGCACTCGGTGAGGCTGACGGTGTCATCGCCAAACCTGAAGCGGCTGGTGCGCCAGTGCACCTTGGCAGCGGTGTAGTTCTCCAGGCGCACCATGTCGTGGGTGATGATGGCGGGCATTAGCGTTTCATCCTTTTCAGAATGGCGTCAGTGGCCGCGGCGGTATCTTTCCGGGCATGTGACGATGAACGAAGAACGTCGACGTTCTGCAGCACAGTGCCGCGGATGGCGTTCTCCAACTCGATGAGGGTCGGGTCGTTGGTGATGTTGAACGCGCTGAGTACGTCGAGGAATTCGCGCAGGTTGCCCATGAGCGAATCGTGGATGCGGGGCGTATCCTTGGCGCATTGCTCCTTGATGCGTTCCAGCAGCAGGCGCAGGCGGGCGTAGCAGTTTTCCAGGGCCTTGGCCTGGCGCTCTTGCACGGCGCGCTCGACGCTGGCCTTGATTTCGTCCTGTTCTTCGCCGGCGATCTGCAGGCGGAAGTCGTTGGCGCTGGGGATGGGCGTGTAGTCGGTCTTGATGTCGAAGGCGTTGCGGATTTCCCAGGCGTCGGGGTAGTCGTCCTGGCAGAACATGGTGCCCAGGCGGCTCTGGGCCTGTTGGACCGCTTGCGGGTAGTGCATGCGGAAGTCGTTGGCGGCATCTTCGAAGGCGTTGCGCAGCTTGGCCAGACCGTCGCGGTATTCCATGAACAGCCGGGAGGGCAGCAAGCGCGCGCCTTTGTCGGACCACGGCAGGGTCTTGGCGTAGTGGAACTGCCGGATGGCTGTGGCCGCCTTGTTGACGGGTTCGAGCAGGCTCCGGTCGACCAGCCACTTGTTGTAGCGGCCGGCGTTGGTGGCGTTGTGCTGCTGTTCGACTTCGGCCGACACGGCTTTGTCGTGACGGGTAGCGGTCCACTGGCTAATCGTTAGTTCGACGAGCATGGCGGATTCATGAAGGGCGCTCATTTCACGGGCTCCTTAGTGGTGACTTCTTTACGTACTGTGCAGTCGATGATGGCTGTGTTGGCTAGCTGCGCGCGGCCGTAGACGGCACAGTCGCGCAGCGTGGCGTTGTCAGTGGCGAACATCGCCGTCAGGACGCCAGTGGCGAATGCGATGAAGGTTTTGATCACTTGAGCAGGGCGGCATTCTTGTTGGCCCACTGGGTGAAGGTGGCTGTCTTGGCGATGGCCATGTCGCGCGTGACGCTGCGCACGTAGAGCACCTGGTACTCGGGCGGCATGCGGGTGACGAATTTCATCAGCCGGTCGAAGTTGTTGGGGGTGGTTTGATGGTCGATGCTGGTGACCATGGCGTACATCAGCTCGGGCTTTTCCTTGTTGATCTCGATGCTCTCGGGGTTGAGCAAGATTTCGTCGACCGAAGGCAGCGAGGCGGCCAGGCGCACGAAGGCGAGGAATTCAGTGGCCGCGCCTTCGCCGACGGTGCCGGAGATGAGGGCGAATTCGGTGGTGGCGTCGAGCCCGGAGTTGCGGATTTCGTCGACGAAGACCCAGGTGCGCGGGCTGGGGAAGCTGCGCGGGTTGGACTTGACGTCGAAGCTGTGCAGCAGCGAGGGTTTGAAGCGCAGGAAGGCGCAGGTCTCGGCGCTGATGCTGTTCTGCAGTGCCCAGTGATACCAGTCGTTGATGTCCGGCTCGAAGTCGATGTGCACGAAGCGGTTGGCCAGGGGGCTTGGCATGGTATGCGTGATGGCGCGGTCGGTGGTGCGGTTGCCGGCGGCGACGATGGCCCAGCCGTCGGGCAGCTGCACGTCGCCGATCTTGCGGTCGAGGATGAATTGGTAGCCGGCGGCTTGCACGGCGGGCGCGGCGGAGTTGAGTTCGTCGAAGAACAGAATGCCTTTGCCGCTGGTGGGTACGAAGTCCGCCGGCAGCCACTTCATGAGGGCTTTCTTGGCGTCGGGCACCGGGAAGCCCTTGATGTCGGTCGGGTCGAGCAGAGAGAGGCGGATGTCGCGCACTTCAACCTTGCGCTGCGCGCCGATCTGGTGGATGACGTCGGACTTGCCGACGCCTGGGGCGCCCCACAGGAAGGCCGGGCGGCGCTTGTCGATCAGATGGTTGAGGGCAGCAACAGCTTGGGAGGGTTTCATGATTTTTCCTTTTAAATGATAGATGAAAGATAAATCAGCGTGATATGGCCGCTGACCGTGAGGACTGTGGCGGGGGCAGTGGTGCCGTCGTCACGCGTTTAGACGTGTACGATTGATGATCGGGAGCCAGTTCATGCTGATTCCTTCGCCGCATACGGATCAACACCAGCGTTGATGCATTCGCAAACGCGTCGCAACTCAGTAGCTTGAGCGTCCCTGGTAGCGGCCCAGGCAGCGGCCCCGGCAGCGTCCCAGGCAGTGTCTCTGGCAGCGGCCCAAGCAGCGTCCCAGGCAGCGGTCAGGGCAGCGTCTCTGGCAGC